>JAEEGL016343443.1_pt1 | contig 37005 bp, 23 predicted proteins | sample 9134231 | NCBI WGS metagenome assembly JAEEGL01 (sample SAMN16246548, study PRJNA631951) | gut metagenome | biome: gut microbiome; feature: rumen; material: fiber-attached | host: Bos | place: Iran: Karaj | collected 2018-10 | reverse complement strand
TGGGATATGTAAAAGATAAGGTAGGAAATGAAGGAATATGTTACAAGACAGTAACAACCGGATTGGAAAGACCAATATTCGATATAAGATATGGATATCAAATATACCCATTAAAAGAGAAAATAACAGAAGCAACAGACGTAACATTTGATAACAATAATAAGATAACGGCCTTAAGAGATTACCCTAAAATAATATTCACAGGAATGAGTAAATATGCAGATGCAACAAGAGTAGTAATGGAGTTGAATTCAGAAGTAAGTGATCCAAATGCGTTCAAGTTAAAAATAGGAAGTAAAGAATATTCAGGATCATCAACAGATCATAAGAGAATAACATTCTATATAGAGAAGGAACCAGATTTGGTACCAGTAACGTCGGATACATATGAATTTACATTAGGAGTTACAAGAGGAACATATACAATAAATAGAATAGAGGTACAAAAGAAAGTAGGAGACTTAAAGACAAGACATCAAGTATCAGTAAACTTAATAACAAGAAAGCAAGTAGTTCCAACAACAAGTTATTCATATGATGGAACATGGGAAAATAAGGATTATAAATTATATCCAGTTACAACAGCAGCCAAATCAGGAACAGCAAAGATAAAGAATGATATACCATTGGAGTCAGATCCAAAATCATTTAATATAGCTAAGGGAGATGGAACAGGACCAACAATAACATTGAGTCAGAATCCTGTAGCAACGACATGGACAAATGGAAATGTAATAATAACAGGAAGAGCAACAGATAGTGAATCAGGAGTAGTAGCATATGCGTTTAATTCAAGTTCAACAATAAATTATTATAGTAGCGAATGGAATTATATAACCCAAACAAATACTGTAACAAAGACATATGAAGTAGGTGCAAATGGATCATATTACATGCATACTAAAGATGAGGCAGGCAATGTAAATTCTAAGAAAATCGATATTGGAAACATTGATAAAATATCACCTACATGTGGTGCAGCAGGATATGAATCAAGCTCTACAGCTAGTGTAGTTGCAACAAGAGTATGTAATGATGAAGGTGGAAGTGGTTGTGTAGAAACAACATATAGAACAGCTCCACAAAACGCTATAGGTACTAGAAAAATAACAATAAGTGATAGAGCAGGGAACACAAAAGAATGTGATTATACAGTATGTAAAGTAAAGCAAAAAAGATCAAAGAATTGTCAGTCCTATAATACAGGATGTAAACGTTATTCTGATGGTGTCTGGTCATGTGTTTGTGATTGCGATGATGGAGCAAGCGGACTTGTAACAGACTACTCTACTGGAGACTGTGGTGGACGTTGTAATGGTTTATGTACTAGAAAAAGAAGCTGCGGTGGATCTGGAGGAGTATATAGAGAAGTACCAGGAGATTGTGAAGAATACGAAGATGGTAAGTGTAATTCATGGCCTACTAACTTTAGTGCATGGAAGGATGTAAATAGTTGTACTGAAAAAAGTGATGATAATGATACTATTGTACAATGCCAAGAAGTGTTTAAAGCAGGAAATGGATGTAATGCTTCGACTAGTAATCTATTCATAGCATCATTTAATGGAAATGGTGGAACAGGTACAACAGCACCAGTTACATGTAGTTCAACAGGAGCAAGTTGTCAGATAACATTACCAGCAAATGGATTTACGAGAACAAATAAGACATTTAAAGGATGGAATACTAATTCTACTGCAACTACTGGAAGTTCAGCAGGAACCAAGGTAACAATAAATGGAGATGTTACATATTATGCAATATGGAGTAATTCAACAGCACAATTTACAGCATCATTTAATTGTAATGGTGGAACAGGTACAGTTGCTTCTAAATCATGTACAGCTGAAAAGGTTGATTATGGTACAACATCATGTAAGGTTACATTACCAGCAAATGGATGCACTAGAAATGGTTATGCTTTTGATGGATGGGCAACATCCAGTACCGAGACAGATGTATATGAAGAAGCATCTAACTATTATCTAACTGAAAATCAGACGTTCTATGCTGCTTGGAAAGCTAGCGCCTTAACATTTAATGGAAAAACTATAACAAAAACTTTTTCTACTAATTCGCAAACAGAATCATTTACTGCAGCATCTAATGGAACAGGAACATATACCTATACTGAAAAATCAGAGAAAAATTCATCTAATGCTGATACATCATATATAAGCGTATCTGGAACAACTATAACAATTGCAGCCAATACTCCTGCCAATACTTATACCTATGTTGTAACTGCAACAGACAATAATTCGGGAGCAACTAAGGATGCTACATTTACTATTGTTATCAATAAAAAGAATTGTGATCTTGTTGCTGCTCTTATAGATAATGAATTAGAAGCTAATGAGCAAGTAACTGCCAGCAAAGGATCAATATCTCTATTATATTTAGCCTCTAATTTATGTCCTGATTTCAATGTAACTATTTCAAATTCTAGTGTTATGTCACAATGGCCATCACATGAAACAAATTTAGCTGCAAGATATGGAAAAGTGGTTGGACTTCAAGCAGATGCTCTTGGAACTGTAAATGTTACAGCTTCTTCATCAAATGGAAGCAATTATAATACTGCAAACTTAACTTTTATTGTAAACGTTGTTGAAATGAAGAATGCTATGGTAGGAACTTGCAATACTTTAACTTATAATGGAAACGATCAAATATTAGCAAGTGGTGGACAATATGTTACATACACTAATAATACTGGGAAAAATTTTGGTACATACGAGGTAACAGCAACTCCACAGGCTGGTCACTTATTTACTGATGGAACTGCATCTAAAAAACTATCTTGTAGTATTGGTAAAGGTGCATCCAATATTTCATGCAAAGATGGAAAATATACTAGTAGTCCGGTTCAAACATATAGTTCGGCTACTGGATGCGCTTCTGTTACCAATGGAACTGTTTCATCAGGTGGAATATATACTGTTACATGTAATGGAGATGGAAATCATAATAGTTCTTCTTGCGTATCCCACATTAAACCCTACTATGTGTATGTTTATGATGCACGTGGTGGTGGAGAAGATAATGATGAAGCAAGTTGCCGAGCTAGTTGTGGTGTTATGTGTTTTTATAATGTACCTGGTTCTCAACAGAATATGCATGCATGTACATTAAGACCAGATGAATATCCAAAATATTTACAAGAATATTCTGGTGGATATTGTTGGTGTTATATGGTTAATTAAAATAATGGTTAGATGAAGAGGGAAAGTAGTAACATGTATTAATCATGATATTGTAGATATCAACGTTTTTTAAATCTTATTTATGAATATATTAATTGTAAATACTTAGAGTGATTATTGAATCACTCTTTTTGTATTGATTTTTTTTAATACTTGATTACATTCTTTTCTTTATCCTAAAAAAATGGTACAATGAAATAGATTGTAGTGTGATGCGTTAGATAAATACAAAAGGATTTACATTAATAGAAATAATAGCAGCTATAGTTGTATTAGGAATAATAATGATAGTAGCAATACCTACAGTTTCTAGTCAAACAGCTAATTCGAGAGAAAAAAATTTCTATGCTAATCTTAATAGATATGTTGAATGAGCAAGAGAAATAGTTGAACAAAGTAAGTCTATTAAGGCTTTTAGTAGAGACGTAACTTATTACATACCTAAGGAATGTATAAGTATAGATAATGGTGAAGAAAGTGGCTATGGAACATGGGAAGAATTATATGTTGCAGTAACATATGATGGTTTAAAACATATACTTCGTCAAGTGGCGTTAATTGTATGGTAAATGCTCCGGGTTCACTAATGAATCAACATGGATGTACTACTAGTCGAACTGATTATCCAACAGTGGCAAATCAAAGAACAGGAAGTAATTGCTGGTGCTTAATGGCTAGTAGCGGCTAAAATAATAATTATACAAAGGAGGAAGATATGAAAAAGATATCGTTTATACCACTTGTATTAGGAATAATACTTATTATCGTAGCATTATTTATTATAATTAGTAACAGTACTAATAGTTTAAATAGCAAAAATAGCAACAATAAGAGTAATTCTAATAATAAGGCTGAAACTAGTATTGAATGGAAAATTGAATATACTAAGGGAGAATATAAAGGCTCTGATATTCCTAAGTATGACTCTACAAAATACAAAGATGTAAAAATAAATTTGAATAAATACAAATCTACTGATTATTATAATTATGTTATTCCTGCTAGTATGTATATCAATAGTATAGATAATAGTAATGTCTTTTATAAAGATGATAGCCTAAGCATTAATAGAAAAATTATTATGATTAAAGATAATATTAACTATATTGGTAACACTATTGATAAATACGAAGCAAACGATTATTTAGATATATTCAGTTATGAAAAGAAGAATGGGGATATTGCATATCTAGTTAAAACAAAAGATAAAAATAACTATTATCAAGTATTAAGTCTATTTATTAAAGCAAATGATGGATATTATAATGTAGAATATTTATTAAATAATAAGGTATTTAGTCAAAATTTTATAAATAATGTTTTAATAAATAGTGAAAGTAATAGTAGCGATGATAATATCAATAACGATAATTCTTCTTCTGATATTGTATGGAATATAAAACTGGATTTAAAAAATGATAAAAATATTACTTTAAAAATTGATAGTTCTAAATATACATTAGGGGATATATCATTCCTTGAGGATTATAAATTAGCTTTATTAAATGAAAAAAAAGCACTCTTAGGTTTAATGATATCATATGATAAAAATGATTCTGAATTGATCAATTATTCTTATGAAACAACCGAGAAGGAATTAAAAGGATATCAAGTTAAGTCATATATTTCAAAGGAGTCTAGTATTGTTACTCATGTGATATCAATTGATAATAAACTAAAATTGATAGTTATAACATCAAAGGAAAACAATACTGATATTAATGATTTCATGAATATTACTTATAAATAGTTAGTAAAATAAATCAATAATAGAAATAATAATGTCAACTTATTAAAGAATTAAGAATATTTCTTAATTCTTTTTACATATTTAATAATTAATTATTTAATTTCATATAATAATTTGTTAAAATATACATAGATAGTAGGGTGATTAAAATGAATAAAAAAGGATTTACTTTAATAGAAATAATAGCAGCTATAGTTGTATTAGGAATAATAATGATAGTAGCAATACCTACAGTTTCAAGTCAAATAGCAAATTCGAGAGAAAAGACTTTCATTGCTAATCTTAATAGGTACATCGAAGGAGCTAGAGAAGTAGTTGAACAAGGAAAGACTATTAAAGCTGTTAGTAAAGATGTAACATATTACATACCTAAGGAATGTATAAGTATAGATAATGGTGAAGAAAGCGGTTATGGGACATGGGAAGAGTTATATGTTGCAGTAACATATGATGGATTAAAGCATAAGTATTATATTACCGCTTATGATAATACTAGTCACGGAATGGAACTAACCCAATCAGATAAAGTCGATAGTACGGAAATAGTAACTAAAAACGAACTAGATAATAAAGTTGGAATTGGTAGTAGAAGTCAGGTTAAAGTAATAGATAAAGATAAATGTTCTACAACTAATATAGATGAGGGCGATCAGAATGATACACCATATGATCCAGGAGTAACCATCGAAGCAGATGTATATGTAATAACACTTAGTGAGCAAGGAGCAACAACACCAGGACTTCCTGCAATATATGAGAAGTATAATACTGGATGGTATAGTGACCCAGAAACGGAAAATGCTATAACAAATGTAACTGTTCCTAAGAGAACAGGGTATACATTTGGAGGATATTATGAACAAAAAGGAGGAGCAGGTACTCAAATTATAAATCCTTCAGGAAAAATAATAGCAGATACTAAAAAGTATAAGAAAAATACAACAGTATATGCTAAATGGACTCCAAATGTATATACAATTACTTTAAGTAGTACTGATGCTGCAACGCATGGTACAACAACAATTTATGAGAAATATGATAATGCTTGGTATAGTAATAGTGAAGCAACTGATAAGATAACTATAATAACAAGACCAGCTAAGACTGGATATACTTTCCAAGGATATTTTGTTAATACAAATGGAAATGGAACTCAAGTAATAGATAATACAGGAAAAATAACAGAAAGCTATAATTTGTTTGCTGAGAATAAAACAATTTATGCGTCATTGACTGCTAATCCATTGATTTTTAATGGAAAAACTATATCTAAAATATTTAGTACATCTGAGCAAACAGAATCATTTACTGCTGCCTCTAATGGAACAGGTACATATACATATTCTGAAAAATCAGAGAAGAATTCTGCTAATGCTAGCACGTCTTATTTAACCGTATCTGGAACATCAATAAAAATTGCAGCTAATACACCTGTAGATACTTACACGTATATTGTAACTGCAACCGATAGCAATTCACATGTAACCAAAGATGCAACATTTACTATAACTATTAATAAAGCAACTTTAACATGTCCAAGTAGTCCTGCTGATAAAACTTATACTGGAGCAACACAAAATAGTGGAATAACATGTCCAAGTGGAAGTAGTCCAGGAGGAGATACATCTAAGACAGCTGCAGGAACATATGCTCAAACTTGTACAGCTGATTCTAACCACAAATTTTCAAGTACTTGTAGTGTACAATGGAAAATTAAGACTGCTGCATTGACGTGTCCAAGTAGTCCAACTGATAAAACATATTCTGGTTCTGCACAAAATAGTGGAATAACATGTCCAAGTGGAAGTAGCCCAGGAGGAGATACTTCAAAGACAGGTGCAGGAACATATGCTCAAACATGTACACCAGATGCTAACCACAGTTTCTCAAGTGCTTGTAGTGTAACCTGGATAATCAATAAGAAAACATTAACTTGCCCAAGCAGTCCATCTGATAAAACATATACTGGATCAGCACAAAACAGTGGAATAACATGTCCAAGTGGAAGTAGCCCAGGAGGAGATACTTCAAAGACAGGTGCAGGAACATATGCTCAAACATGTACACCAGATGGTAACCATAAATTTTCAAGTAATTGTAGTGTACAGTGGATAATCAAGCAGAAAAAGTTGACATGCCCAAGTAGTCCTGCGGATAAAGAACACACAGGAAATTACATAAATAGTGGAATTAATTGCCCATCAGGAAGTACAGCAGGCGGTACTGTAAGAGCAAAAGATGTAGGAACATATTATCAAACATGTACTCCAGATGGTAACCATTATTTCCAAAGTACATGTAGAGTACAGTGGAAAATAAAAAATTCGACATGTATAAATTATATATCATGTGTAAATTCGTGTGGAAGTTGCCCAGGAGTTTATACTGACTGTTCTGTAAATGGAAAACCTCAAAATATTAAACTTATATGCCATTGCCCATGCTGATAAAGTTTTTAATTAAGATTATTAATAATCAAATATGATAAATGAAAGGAAACTATTGTAATGAAAAAGATTAGTTGTATATTGGGAATAATTGGTGGACTATTAATCGTAGCTGCAATAATATTATTAGTATTTAATAACAATCCAAATAATAATAGTAATAATAAGAAAAAAGATACCAATAGTATCCCTTGGAATAGTGAATCCCAAAAAGGGAAAAATACTGCTAAAGGAATAAAAAAATATAATACAAAATCTTTTGATAAATATTACATTGATCAGTCTGATTCTTTGTTTCACATTATTCCACAGGATGCAGATCTTTGTAGAATAGAAAATTCAAATATAGAATATTGTAATGATAAAATTCAATTTTTAAGATACATCTATATTGTCGATAATGAAAAAATAACTTCTATCATAGATTCTTCTGATGATGAACTTGATAATTTAAATAGTTATAATGAAGTATTAAAATATGAATTGAAAAACGAAAATATTCTTTTACTAGAAAAAAGAATAGATAATGGTACTTATAGTGAAACACTACATTTATTTGCTAAAGCCTTTTTTAAACACTATTATTATATGTATTATTACATAGAAAATATGAGTTTTGATGATAGTTTTATAAGTGAAATCATTAATACAGATAAGTATCAAGGTGATAATAAATATCTTAATCAAGATGGTAAGTGGATTTTATATTTAAATGCTAGTAATAAGAAAACATTTGAATTAAACTATGATGCAACTAAATATTTTAGAACTGATTATTATCAAGATTATATATTTAGTTTAAAGACTGATAAAGAATCTGATGAGGTGATTAATTTATACTTCTATTATGATAAATCAGGTATAGATGAAAATTTAAATACATCGTTTACTATTATTAGCAATGAAAAAATGAAAATAAAAGATTATGATGTAATATTATATAATTGTATTAATAAAGAACAGGGAAAAGATTATATTATTTATGAGGTAATGATTGATGGTTATACTAAATTGTTAGTTAGTTATCCAAAAAATATTGCAGATAAGGTTAATATTAACGATTTCTTGAATTTTGAATTTAAAGGATGATGAAAATCATCTTTTTTTTATGTTTGTCTTTTTTTTAAAATATTTGTTTGATACAATTGTATTGATAGTAGGGTGATTAAAATGAATAAAAGAGGATTTACTTTAGTAGAAATAATAGCAGCTATAGTTGTATTAGGAATAATAATGATAGTAGCAATACCTACAGTTTCTAGTCAAATAGCTAATTCTAGACGAAAGGCTTTCTATGCTAATCTTAATAGATATGTTGAGGGGGCAAGGGAAGTAGTTGAGCAAAGCAAGTCTATTAAAGCTGTTAGTAGAGATGTAACATATTACATACCTAAGGAATGTATAAGTATAGATAATGGTGAAGAAAGTGGCTACGGAACATGGGAAGAGTTATATGTTGCAGTAACATATGATGGTTTAAAGCATAAGTATTATATTACTGCTTATGATAATACTAGTCATGGAATGGAACTAACTCAGTCAGATAAAATAAATGATACGGAAATAGTAACTAAAAGTGAACTAGATAACAAAGTGGGAATAGGTAGTAGAGGCCAAATTAAGATAATAGATAAAGATAAATGTTCTACAACAAATATAGATAATGGTGATGATAATGATACACCATACGATCCAGGAGTAACTATCGAGGCAGGTGTTTATGTAGTAACGCTTAATAATCAAGGAGCAACAACGCCCGGAGTTCCTGCAATATATGAGAAGTATAATACTGGATGGTATAGTGATCCAGAAACAAGTACAAAAATAACAAAGGTATCTGTTCCAGCAAGAACTGGATATACTTTTGAAGGTTATTTTGAAAAGAGAAATTCATCAGGTACCAAAGCAATAGATGCGACAGGAAATATTTTAGTAAATTCGAAAAGATATAAAGCTAATACGATAATATATGCTGGTTGGACGCAAAATACATTTACTGTTACCCTTGATAATATGGGTGCAACAACTCCTGGTACATCTACAATATATGAAAAATTTGGTGATGATTGGTATAAAGAAATGTCAGCTACAACAACTATATCTTCGATAACAATACCAACTAAAACAGGCTATACTTTCGGAGGATATTATACAAATTCAGATGGTAGTGGTACAAAAATAATAGGTAGTGATGGGGCAATAGTTGCAGAAAGTGACACTATAATAGAAGATTCTACAATTTATGCTAAATGGATTGGAAATAATTATGATATTCAGTATCATTTGGACGGTGGAAGTCATGGAACAAAACATCCTTCAATTGGTACGTATGATTATGAACTTACAATTGATAATCCAACAAAAACTATAACAGCTTCTTTCGTTAAAGAAGATGATGATATTGAAGTATCGTCTATGGAAGACATTAGTGCTCCATATGTATTTGCTGGATGGAATATCAGTGGAATGGATTCTATAGAACACATCTATGGATCTAATAGAACTACGAATGAATCGATAGATGGTACTTTAGAAACCAAATATAAAAATTTAAGAAGTACACCTGGTACAGTTAGATTTGATGCAATATGGAGTCCTCCTACGATAACTTTACCATCTGTTGTTAAACCGGATTACTATTGTACATGGTCAAGTATTGTAAGTGGTACTGAAGTAGAGTGGGAGTCTAACGATGAATATACTCCACTTGTAGTAAATGGAGCAACAACTAGAACATTTACAGCAAAGTGTATTCCAAATGCAGAGATATCATGTGAAAATGTTAAATATGATGGAACTGTTCAAACAATTGCAACTTGTGAAAATGGAACTATATCAGGTGAACAACAAACCAATGTAGGAACTTATGAAGTTACTTGTACTGGTAACGAAGGATATGGTGATTCAACTGAAACCTGCTCAATTGGTATAGGAGAACCAACAATAACATGTCTTAATAAAATGTATAGTGGATCCGTTCAAACAATTGCAACTTGTGAAAATGGAACAATTTCAAATCATCAACAAACCAATATAGGAACTTATACTGTTAGATGCACAGGTACAGGTAATTATGCATCAACTGTTACAAAAGATTGCATGGTAACTGAACCAGGAAAACCAACTATAACGTGTAAAAATGTAACTTTCAATGGTAAGACACAAGAAATAGCTTCATGTGAAAATGGAACAATATCAAACCATAAGAAAAAGAATGCAGGAACATATGCTGTAAGTTGTACTGGAACTGGAATATATTCTGGAACTGCTACCGAAAACTGTACTATAAAACCAAAATCACCAAAATTGACTTGCGTTACTAGAACTTTCAATAATAAAGTTCAAACAATAGCAAAATGTGATAATGGAACATTATCAAATCATAAGCAAAAAAATGCAGGAACATATGACGTAGAATGTACAGGAACAGGTAACTATGCAACAACAGCTGAAAAACAATGCACAATAAATCCAAAACCACCAACTTTAGAATGTACTAATAAAGAGTATAATGGAAAAACGCAAACAATAGCAAAATGTACTAATGGAACAATATCAAATCACAGACATGCTAATAAAGGTACGTATACTGTTACTTGTGTAGGAACAGGAAACTATGAAGGAACTGTTACAAAGAAATGTAAAATAACTTGTAGTGATGATAGTTGGCATTCTGGATGTAATAATGGTGGTGGATGTGCAAGTGGATGGGATACTTGCGGTTGGGCTAATGATGGAGGTTGTCCAATAGAGAAACCAGGAACAACAGGCCGTTGCCATTGCTATAGGAAAAAGACGTGCCCTAAAGTTGAATAATTCAATTATAAAAATATTAAGAATAAACAAGGTTGGTCATATGAAAAAATATTTAAGATTTTTAGTTATTATAATGATAGTATTCTTATTTACAGGATGTTTTAAATATAACTATAATTTAAAAGTATCCGAAGATAAACAAGTAGATGTTGAAATGATTATGAGTTATGCATATTCGGATGATGAAGATGTTATAGATAGTGAAGAACAAACGGAACAATCAAACTCAGAATGGAAAATAGAAAAATATCAAGACACCCAATTCAAAGGGAAAAAGTATTCTAAGCATTATGATAATATAGATGAAGTTACAACTGATGGCAAGAATGTAAAAGATTTAAATAAATTGTTCGAAAAGGGAATTGATTCTAAATACTTATTTACTAAAACCAAAAAGAATGGCAGAGAAATTTATTCAGCAAAACTTGCAGTAGATTTGTCAAATATTAAAGAATCAACGGATAATATTTCTAAAGAAATGCAAGAACAAGTAGATTTAAAAGTCTTGGTAGAAGTACCAGAGGTTGTTAATAGTAATGCAACAAGTAAAAAGGGAAATACATTAATATGGGATTTAAAAAAATTTAAAGGGAAAAATATAGAATTTGAATTTGCTTTTCCCAATAGTGGTATTAATTTACCAATAATTCCAATAGTAGCTATAATAGCCATTATTGCAGTTGTTATAGTAGTGATTGTTTTGTTAATAAAGAAGAGAAATAATAAAGAAAAAATAGTTAACGAATCGACTACTAGTGAAGAACAAACTGCTCAAGTAGTAGAAGAGATTACTCCGTCAGTAGAGGAAACTATAGATCAAACTGTGGAAGCTCAAAATACTGATAATCAAGTATAAAATAATAATTATTATAATACCTTTAAAGTAATAGGCTTTAAGGGTATTTTTCTTAGTATAATTCTGTAAAAATACTTTAATAATAGTTGTTAATTTGCTATAATTTATGATAGAGGTAAAAGATATGAAAAAGGTTTTATGTGTTGGACAATCAGCTTATGATATAACGCTTCCACTTGATCACTATCCTGTGGAAAATTTAAAGACAAGAGTACCATTTAAGGTAGAATGTGGAGGAGGAAGTAGTTCTAACTGTGCATTCTTACTTGCAAAGTGGGGATTAGAGACTTATTTTGCTGGTATTATAGGAAATGATAACTATGGAAATAATATATTAGATGAATATGTTATGGTAGGAATTGATACTAAATATTTGCAAGTAAGTAATAGATTCCATACTACATCTAGTTATATTATTGCTAATACTTCAACAGGTACTAGAACTATTTTAACTAGTAGAGATAAAGATATTAAGATGAGTAGAATATCATTTGAAGAGAATGAATTCGATTATATGATATTCGATGGTTATGAGAAAGAAGTCGCTTTAGAAGCAATTAGAAAAAATCCAAATGCTATTACGGTACTTGATGCTGGAAGTGTTAAAGAAGCTACTATGGAATTAGCTCATATTGTAAATTATGTAGTATGTTCTCATGATTTTGCAAATCAAGTAGCTAATATGGAAATTAATTATGATGATATTAATACTATTATTAAGGCATATGAAGTATTAAAAAAAGAATTTGGTCATAATGTAATAATTACTCTTGAATCATATGGATGTTTTACAGAAATAAATGGTGAATATAAACTTGTTCCATCTATTAAAGTAAAAGCTGTAGATTCAACTGGTGCAGGAGATATATTCCATGGAGCTTTCCTATATGCTTTAGCAAATGATTTTGATTTGGAGAAGGCTATGAGATTTGCAAATATTACTGGAGCATTATCTTGTTTGACAATCGGTAGTAGATTATCTATACCTGAACTTGCCGATGTAGAAAAAGCATATAATGATAATTTATAGAAAAAATATGCCAGAGTTAGATCTTCATGGTGAGGATAGAATAGGCGCTACTATTAAAGTAAATCATTTTATAGATGATAACTATAATTTAGGGTATAGAGAGATTGCTATAGTTCATGGTATTGGAAATGGTATTTTAAAAAAGGAAGTGCTAAAAATCTTGAAAAATAATAAGAAGATTATCGAATACAATATTGATTGTTTTAATGAGGGTTGTACTCTTGCACGAATAGTGGAAAAGATTGACTTTGACTCGAACAAGTGTTATAATAAAACGCGTTATTGAAGGGGGTTCTTGATATGTATAATGATGATGAAGAAAAAAGAAATTTGCCAATTAAGACATTCCTAGTAAGCTTGATTCTTATAATAATTTTTGTTTTATTGCTAGTATGGTTACTACCTATGCCTAATTTGACAGGTTTAAACAATAGAATATTTAATGCAAACATTCAAGAAATGAAAAATGCGGCTATACCTTATTTTACTACTGATAAGTTGCCGCAAAAAGATGGAGAAAGTGTCAAACTAAGTTTAAAAGAAATGGAAAATGAAAAAATAATATTACCATTTACAGACAAAAATGGTGATGCTTGTGATACTGATGCATCTTATATCGAATTAACAAAAAAAATAAGTGATGAAGGATATGATTTAAAAACATATCTAAAATGTAATGGTGAAGATGATTATGTTGTTACAGCATTAGGTTGCTATTCTTATTGTAAGAATGCTGTTTGTGAAAAGGAAACTAAGAGTGATGAAGGAAATACTTCAACAACTAGTTCTAGCTCTACTTCGACAACTACTACAACTATTGTTTCAACAACAACTCAAAATTCAACACCTAGTTCTACTACTAGCTCTACACAAAGTGTAGCATCAAGTCCAGCACCAACTCCTTCATATGGAACTCCAAGTTGTACTTTAGTGGTATCAAATGGAACAATCGGTGAAAATGGTTGGTATAAATCGAATGTTGTAATTGGATTTGGTAGTAAATCTGCTGGAAGTAATGCAAATATTACGGCATATGGAATTGGAACAAGTACAACATATGCAAATAATAAAACATTTACTGTAAGTGCTGAAGGTATTACTACAGTATATGGATATGTAAAAGCTTCAAGTGGTAAGACTGCTACTTGTAGAATAGTAGTTAAAAAGGATACAGTAAGTCCTGATTGTAAAGTTGCAGTATTATATGGAACTCAAGGAAGCAACGGTGTTTATACGAGCGATGTTGCAATCGGATTTGCTACTAAAGCTGATGCTACTAGTGAAATAACAGCATTTGGACTTACCGATAGTGCAACTCAAACATTCAATGGAAAAAAAGATTATAGAATTTCAAATAATGGTACTTACAAAATATATGGTTATGTTAAAGATGGCGCAGGACATGTTAAATCATGTGATGTTACAGTAAAAATAAATAAATCTAATAGCCAAAAGTCTTCGATACCAAGCTGTGAACTTCAGGTAACAAATGGAGTAATGAGCAATAATAATTGGTATACAAGCGATGTGATTGTAGGCTTCAAATCTAAACAAACTACAGGTGGAGCAACAATTACCAGTTATGGAATAGGTACTGGTGAAACTTATTCTAATAATAATACTTATACGATTAGTAGAGATGGAAGTTATACAATATATGGATACGTTAAGGATTCATATGGTAATAAAGCAACTTGTAGTATACCTATAAAAAGAGACGCTACAAAACCTACATGTTCATTGAAGGTAACAAGTGGTAGTTATAGTTCTAGTGGATATTATTCATCAGATGTTACAATAGGATTCAATGGAAAAAATGATATAACAAGTGGAATTAATTCATTTGGAATTGGAAAATCTACAACATATACCAATAATACTTCATATAGAATTAGTGAAGTTGGAAAACATACAGTATATGGTTATGTAAAAGATAATGCAGGAAATACTAATACTTGTAGTATTACAATTGAAAAAAGAAATAATTTAGAATATCAATATAAAAAGGATATAGCTGCAGAATACTCAGCTTGGAGCGATTGGTCTAAACTAACTTATAATCCATCCAATAAACCAAGCTTTGGTACATATGCATTAATTGAAATGGTTGATTTGGGAAAAAACGAGGAAGTTGATCATTATGAATATTCGACAGGCGATCCAATCAAGCAAACAGTTAAAGTAAAAGTTGGTACTGTAAAAGGTACTTACTGTTCAGACTATAACTACTATAGAGTACAAACAACTACTAAAACTACGACATATGCCGTTTCAGTAAAAGACGATTGGAGTTATGTAGGAAGAGTGACTAGAACTAGTCCTCCTACCGATACTATGACTGCTAGGTACGAATATGTAGGACTTGATTGGTCAGATTGTGGAACAGGATGCTCAAGAGCACCAAGACAAATTTGGAACAAATTTACAAGAACTGCATATCTAGCATCTTCAACAAATACAGTTACATCTTCTGATGGAGTAGTTGTAAAATGTGCTAGTACATCAACTAGAACTATAACTATTTATTCAAATGTTGAAAAGACTGTAGGATACGAACAAATAAGAAGACCAGTATATAAAGATGTTTATTATTACAAGAAAAGAACTAGAAGCCTTGTTAGTGCAGCATATGTCGATTATAAATGGAGTTATTATAACGACCAAAGCTTATTAAATAAAGGATATGCTATGACAGGAAATACTAGAGTAGTGGGATAGAAAAGAGGTAATATAAAATGAATATTAAAAGAATTGCTATCATCAAAGGTTTTAATCAAGAAACAGAAAAAGAAGAAATTGAAAAAATTGTAATTTTTTATGAAAATGGTTCTGTTGAAGTTCAAGATTACAATAGATTAGAACATCTTAGATTAATTGCTAATTATCTTTTTGAAAACGGAATTGATCTTTTAGATGATGGACTTAGAAAAGGTATGAGTTCAAATCTAATTTCTATTGTTAATCATGAGGATGAACTTGCAATGGAAGCATTAAATAACGATATAAGTAATGCTAAAATGATGAATGATGAAAAAACTGTCGATGAAGATAAAATAGAAGAAAATGCAAAAGAAACTATTCCTCTAACTGATGAGTTTAGAGAACTTACAAGATATTTTACTTTAACTAAATTAAGAAATAGAGGAAATTTAACTGGACGCGTTAAAAAAGATGTTGATAGAGCTATTAAACAACTTAGTGATAGAAACGATAGAATTCTTGCAATTGAAGAAACTAGAAATCAATTCTTAGAGGGAAAAATAAGTGAAGAGAGTTATTTAAAAGTTTATGAATTCCATAGAAATGCTCTAAGAGAAGCGATAAAAGCAGCAAAATTATTCTCTGAAGAAACTCTTGAAAACCCAATGATAGAGCCTGTTAATAATGATGATAATCTTAATAAAAATATTATTTTAGATGATAATAACAATATTAATCTAGATGAATATAAGAATTTTGACAATAAAAACAAAGATTTAAAAAATATATTAAAGGATAATAATAAAATTGTGGAAGATGGACCTAAACATGCTAAAGATGGAGAAATAAAAGAAGCAGATCCAAATTATATTCCTAAACATGCTAAGGAAGAAGATAATGAGTATAAACCTAAACATGCTAAGGAAGAAGATAATGAGTATAAACCTAAACATGCTAAAGAAGGTCCAATAAAAGAAGCAGATCCTAATTATATTCCTAGACATGCTAAGAAAGAAGAAACTTCTAGTGAAGAAGAGAACTTATCTAAGGAAAAACAAGACTTAAAAGATTATTTAAGACTATTGTATTGGGATGATAAGAGAATGCTTCCTCCAGTTGGTCAAAATGAGATGAGAGAAATCGAAGGAAGAAATGAAAAAGCTAGAACTATTGCTGAAGCAAGAATAAAAAGAAATGAAAATGCTATAAGCAATAAAGACTTTGAAAAGATTCTAAATGCTTATAGAGCTGAAATAGAAGGAAAAACTGAATTAGATATCGAAATAGAAAGATTATCTGAAGAAGTAAATGATTTAAAGAGATATATTAAATTAGTTCGTTTCGATGAAAAGAAACAACTTTCAACTGCAGAACAATACGAGATGAGAGAAATTGAACAAAAACATGAAAGAGCAAAGGCTATTGCTGAAGTAAGAAGAGAAAGAGATAACAATAATATCAGTGATGAAACATTTAAAGATTATCTTCAAAAACAAAGAATTGCTCTAGTTGATTTATATAGAGAATTACAGGAAAAAATCAAAATTAGAGAAGAACAAAAAATCAATGAACCTGATGAGAATGCTCTAGAAGTTGAAAGATTATCAAATGATGTAACTGACTTAACTACATACTTAAAATTATTGTTACAAGATGAAGCAAAAAAACTTTCTCCAGATGGCCAAAAAGAAATGAAGGAAATCGAAGAAAGAAACGAAAGAGCTGCAGCTATTGCTGAAGCTAGAAGACAAAGAGATAACAATAATCTAAGTGATGAAAACTTTAGAAAAGTTGTTGCTAAACATAGACAAGATTTAAATGAAGAATATAGAAGATTAGTTGAACTTAATAGAATGGGCAATACTATGAATACTATAGAAGATGTAAATCCTGAAAAGCCTGAAGAACCTGTTAAAGATGATAATCTAAACGAAGTATTGAAAATGAATGATTACAATAAAATAGATGATGAAAAAAATAATAGCAACGACAATACTAAGAACGACAATACTAACAAATTAAGAGATTTACTTAGAAAAATCAGAGATGAAAAAAATGTTGACGAAGATTCTAATAAAATAGAAGATGATGCAAAAACTGAGCCAGCTAAGAATGAAGAAGAAAAAGGATTTATTTTGGTTAATCCAGAAGAAAATAAAGATAAAGAAAATAAGAAGAGAAGAAGGAGAAGAATGCCTGACTTTGTTATTAACAAAGATGGTGTAGATACTCCAAAAGAACATGAAGATGATGAACCAAAAGGAATTATTCCTGTTGGCCCTGCTGAAGGTATACCTGGAAAAAGAGTCGTTGGTAGAATCCCATCAGGTGAAGATGATCCAACTATTACAGATGAAGTAATTCCAGTGGATAATGATGAAAATAAAAATGAACATAAAAAAGTTAAAGTAAAAAAACGTAATAGAGTTTGGGCAGCTATTTTAGCTGGTGTTATTGGTCTTCCATTAGTTGGATGGATAGTTAGTAAGTTAGTTCCTGGAACTACTAAAACTGGTCCTAAAAAAGATGGAACTTTAACTCCTACACCTCCATCAGACAAAGTATCACCTACACCTGCAGAAACTAATGAAGCAGCTTCACCAACTCCAGCAGTTACCGAAGATACAACTATATCAGATGCTATAGCTATAACTAATAGTATTCAAGCATATGCTGATCATTATAATTTACCTTTAAATACTCGTAATTTCTTAAATAGAGCAGATGTAATTGAATTCTTATCACAATTTAAGAATGAAAATCAAAGAAATGAAGTAATCAGTGCTTTGGCATTTGGTTATGAAATGAACTATCTAACTCATGCACCTGGTATATTTAAAGAAGACACTGATAAGGGATATGATTTAAATAGTTATTGTTTCGACTTCTTATGTGCTAAAGCTTATGTTAATGGATACACTCCAGAACAGATGGCTGTAACATTTGGTACTGTTCCAACAATCGATCAATTAGAAAACGGATTCCGTAATTTCTATAATATGTTAGCTACTTATAGTATCAATGGAACTGTAACGCCATCATTTAGATATTTAACTAATGGTGAAACTAAAGATTGCAAAGCTTATAATCAATTATTCCATGAATTAATAATAGTTAATTCTAATAGAAAGAATAATAAATTAACAAGTGAAGATACAGATAATTTTATTGTAGCTTGTGACAAACTATATGGTAGAGGCAGTGGTACCCAGTTTACTACTGAAGGTGCTGCTCAACTTGGTATGAGCATCATAAATGGATTTACTTGGGGTCAAGCTAATATTGCTTATGGAGAAGCATTAGTACTTCAAGAAGATCATGGTACATCTCGTGCTGGATTAAGATTAAGTGCTGATGAAAATGGTCATTGGGAAATCGATGGATTTAATTATTATGATTTATATACACAAGCCAATAAAGGTTGGGCAAATGTAGATGAGTATAATTCAAGATGTTATAACTATAGACAAAGAATGGCTGATAATCTAGAGAAAGCAAGAGATATAGCTAATGGTGGTATTTCAACTGTTAGAGAAACATTTGCTGATAAGATAGATGATTATAGTGAATTAGAACCATATGCCGAAGCAGTAAGAACAGGAAAATATGATCAATCAACTATGGATTCAATATATGAAATTGCATTAGAAAAATATCCACATCTAATTAAAGATTTAAATAATTTTATAATTGGACATAATGGAACAATGACTACTGAACAATTAGTATCTATTGATAAATATGCTCAAAGTGTAGATAGATTCTTTTTAATAGGCATAAGAGATAATTATGATATGGAAAATATTAAATCTCATTATGTTAATCAAGCATACCAATTAGGAAGAGATAAAAATTTCGTAGATGAAAATGGTCATGTAATTGGTGGTAATGCTCGTACAGGAATTAGTGGAGATATCGATTTGGATAGACCAATCTCTCCAAATGTACCTCAAAGTAGTGTTACTTCAACTACTTCAACAGTACAAGTTTCATATGATGATTTAACACCTGCAGAAAAACAAGAAGCACATCAACAAATACAATCAGAGCAACAACATGAAGATGCAAAGTGGCAGCAAAAAGTTGAACATGCACAAGCTGTTGCTCAAGCAGTAACTGATGATTTACATAGTGGTAATACTAGTGATGAAGAAGCTAGACGTCAATTAGAAGACGCTGGCATAGATGTTGATGAAGATTATTTTGATACTATGCATCAAATTCATGATGAAGAAGTAGCTGTTAGAGAAACTGCTGAACAAGAAGCTAGAGAAGCTACTGCTCAATCAGAAAGAGAAGCACGTGAACGTAATGAAGCTGAAGCACAAGCACAAGTAGAAACTCATGCTGATGAAGAAGAATTGATTAGACAAAGTTCAGAATTGAATAATCAACCAAATACAGCAAGTGAACCTTCAGACTTTGATGAAATAGATCCTGAGTTCGGAACAGAAGATGAAAAACCATATTCTGGTAGAAGACATGAACTTGAAGATTATAGAAGATTAATTGCAGAATTAAAGGATTTTGGAATTACCGAAAACAGTAATGATAAAGGTTATACTTTAAAGATGTAATAGATGTAAAGGAAACATAATAATACTATTATGTTTCTTTTTTTTGTGTTAAACTCTTGTTAGAGGTGGTACTATGCGTATTATAGTTACTGCAGGTGGAACTGGTGGTCATATTTACCCAGCTCTAGCAATAATAAATAAATTAAAAGAATTAGATAAAAATATAAATATTTTATATATTGGAACTACCGATAGAATGGAAGCTACAATCGTTCCTAGTTTAGGTATTACTTATAAAGGTATCAAAATGAAGGGCTTGGATCGTAAACATATATTTCAAAATATAACTGTTTATAAGTATTATAGAAATGCTATTAAAGAGGCTGAAAAAATAATAATAGATTTTCGCCCAGATGTAGTTGTAGGTGTAGGTGGTTATATAACTTTACCCGTAATAATTGCTGCATCAAAGCATAATATTAAAACGTTTATACATGAACAGAATTCAATACCTGGTTTATCAAATAAACTATTAAAGAAAAGAGTTTCCTGTATTGGCGTTTCTTTAGAAGATAGTCTTAAGTATTTTAAGGGCGCAAATGCTATATTTACTGGTAATCCTAGAAGCGAAGAAGCAATTTCTGCAACTCCACTAAATAAAAAGAAATATGGATTAGATGATAAAAAGAAACTAGTTGTTTTCGTAATGGGAAGTTTAGGTTCTATGTCAGTAACCAATAGTATGAAAGAGATAATACCTTCATTTAAAGGAAAAGATTATGAAGTACTATTCGTAACAGGTAATAGATATTTTGATTCCTATAAGGATGTAGATGTTCCAAGTAATGTTAAACTTGTTCCAATGTTAGAAGATATGCTAGATGTACTTAAAAAGACAGATTTAATAGTTACTAGAGCAGGAGCCAGCACGATTGCTGAAATAACCGTTCTTGGTGTTCCATCAATTATGATTCCTTCTCCTTATGTTACGCATAATCATCAGGAAAAGAATGCTCTTTTGATGGAGAAAAATGGATGTACTAAAGTTATAAAAGAAAAAGATTTGTCAAAAGATAACTTACTTAATACAATTGACAAACTTATTAACAATGATAAATTATTAAAAGAGATGAGCAATAATAATAAAAAGATGGGTGTTACGGATAGTAGTACTAAAATTGCTCATATAATAGAAGAACTTGGCATGGATGTGAAAAACAATGAATGAAACAGTTGAATATATAGAAAAAAATAAAATAGGAAAATTACTAAAAAATGTCAGTATGGCTAAACATACTTCATATAAAACCGGTGGTATAGCAAAATTAATGGTTTATCCACGAAATATTAAATGTTTAATTAATCTATTAAATTATCTTAAAGAACATAGGATTAAACATAAAATATTAGGTAATGGATCAAATACTTTATTTAGTGATAAAGAATATGATGGCGTAATTATAAAGCTAGATGCCTTCGATAAAGTTGAAGTAAAGAAAAACAAAATAATATGTGGTAGTGGAGCTAAACTTATTCATGTTGCTAATCTAGCATGTAAGAAGAGCTTAACTGGTTTAGAGTTTGCTAGTGGTATCCCAGGTACAATAGGTGGAGCAGTATATATGAATGCTGGCGCTTATAAGAGCGATATGGGATATATCGTTGAAAGTATTAAAGTAATTACGCCAAAATATGAAGTAATAAAACTAACTAATAGAGAACTTAACTTTCACTACAGAACATCTTTTTTGCAAAAACATCCAAATTATATATGTGTAGAGGCTACTTTAAAGTTAGCTAGTGGTGATAAGACAGCTATATTTGACGTTATGCGAGATAGAAAAGAAAGAAGAATTGCCTCTCAACCTCTAGAATATCCATCATGTGGAAGTGTATTTAGAAATCCTGAGGGACTATTTGCTGGTAAGTTAATTGAAGACCTAGGTCTTAAAGGATATAGAATAGGTGGCGCTCAAGTATCAGAAAAACATGCTAATTTCATCATCAATTATGATAATGCTACTAGTGAAGATATACATAGCCTAATATTATATGTTAAAGATGAAGTAAAAAAACATTATGATGTAGATTTAAAAATAGAACAGGAATTTGTTAATTGGGAGTAACAATAAATGCCAAAAAAGATAGTTAAAAAGAAAAAAATTAAAACTATACCTGTATTAATTTTAATAGTGGTAATAATATTATTATCTATAACTATTAAATTGCTTTTTGATGTAAAGATTAAGAATATATATATCCATGGTAATGATAAGATACCGGATGAATATATTATCGATTATTTGAAAATTGACGATTATCCTAGTTTTATAAAAAATGTAGCATTTAAATTAGAAAATCAATTGAAGAAAAGTCCTTATATAAAGGATGCTAAAGTAGAAAAAAAATTTTTTGGAGTACTCGATATTACTATCGTTGAAGAAGAAGTATTATATTATAAACAATACGATAATAAATATGTACTATCTTCGAAAAAAGAAGTAGATGAAATTCCATATGATTATGCACCTGTAACTATAATAAATTATATTCCAGATACGGAATATTATGATTTCCTTCTCAGATATAGTAGATTATCTACGGATGTAGTTGATAAGATTAGTGAAATTAAATATGATCCAAATGAATATGATAGTGGTAGATTTCTATTCTATATGATAGATGGTAACTATGTATATGTTACAACTACTAAACTTGAATCAATAAATTATTATAATGAAATATATCCAACTTTGGATGGTAAAAAAGGAACGCTTTACTTAGATAGTGGAAATCATTTTCAAGAATTTAATAAATAGACTAAAATAGTCTATTTTTTATTTTTTTTAATAATTATATTTAGTATAATAATTATAATAGGTGATTGTATATGAAAAATAAAAATGGTTTTACATTAATTGAAATAATTGCAGTAATAGTAATAATAGGAGTACTATTGCTTATTGCTATACCTGCAGTATCGAGTATTATTTTTTCATCGAGAGATAAAACATACGTAAATAATATCTCTTCGTATATGACGGAGGCAGAACTAAATTACAAAGAAAAAAGATATGGTCCCTTACTTGATAAAGGAGAAATAATGGTTGTTCCAATAAAGGATATAACCTTTTCTAAAAATAATAACCAAAGTAGTCCATATGCAGGTTATGATTTAACTAATAGTTATATATTGATAACAAAATCAGGATATGGATATAAAGTATACTCATCCATTATTGATGAATCTAATAGAGGAGTATTCGAAGTATCTAATGAGACTATAAATGCAAATGATATAAAGATACAGGCCAAAGAAATGTATCCTAATCTTAAGGATTTATTTACATGTACTGGGTGCCAATGCGAAGTAAGTAATACCGTGTTTGATTTTGCTGGGAAAAAATATAGACCAGCAGAAACAAGAGAAGATAAAGATAATAAATGTGAAGAAGGTACAGAAGATTTTTATCCAATAATAGTATTATATGATGTTACTGAATCATCTGGAGATCCAACTCCTAACCCTGATCCAAATCCTGATCCTGGTCCAACTTCTACTGAGTATTCAATACGTTATGAGTTAGATGGTGGAACTAGTGGAAGTAATCATCCAGAAACAGCAGGCTTTGATGATGAGATAACTATTGATAATCCAACAAAGACAATAACAGCAAAATTTGTTAATGATGTAGGAGCAACAGTCTCATCAATGAATGATATCACAAGAAACTATACATTTACTGGATGGGATATAATAGGAATGGATAATACAACTCATTTCTATGGAGCTAATACTTCTACTGAAAATACACTTAGTGGTGTAACTTCAACAACATTTAAACATTTAAGAGGCACAGCAGGAGCAGTTACATTTTCTTCTAAATGGCATCCTCCAACAATTAAACTTCCGGATATTATATATACAGGTGGAGAATGTAATTGGGTTAGTGGAACCTATACATGGAGTAGTGGTGCAAACTATACACCTAAAGCAGAAAATGGCGTAACAGAAAGAACATTTACTGTTGAGTGTGTTCCGAGAGTAGTTACCATTACCTTAGATAATCAAGGTGCAACAACATCAGGAACAGCAACTATATACGAGAAACATAATGTAGGATGGTTTAGTAATAGTTCTGCAACGACAAGTATAACAGAAATAACTAAGCCAAAGAAAACTGGTTATACCTTTGGTGGATATTATACAAGTACAGGAGCAGCTGGTACACAAATAATAAATGCTAATGGTCAAATTATAGCTGATAGTAAATTCTTTAATTCAGATACAACAATATATGCATCATGGGGTGGTGGAAATTATTCATTAAGTTATGATTTGGATGGTGGAGATTATGGAACAAATCATCCAACAACTGCTTTTTATGATAGTCAAATAACCATTGATAATCCAACCAAACAAATTACAGCGAAATTTGAAAAAGGATCTTCTGGAATGTCTACGAAACCATCCGATATAACAAAACCATATACATTTAATGGATGGAATATATCTGAAATGGATAGTTCAACACATTTTTATGGAATTAGTTCAACAACTGATACTGTTCTTTCAGGAATAAAGGCAACAACCTTTAAGCATTTGAGAGGGTCAGCAGGAACTGTAGAATTTGCTGCAACGTGGATAGCTCCATCAATTACTCTTCCTACAATATCAGTGGTTGGACATATTTGTAAATGGACAAGTCCTAAATCAGGTGGAGGAAATTATGAGTGGGCAAGTGGAGATACCTATTATCCACAGGATGTAAACGGAGCTACTACAAGAACGTTTACAGCAGAATGTGTACCAAGGGTTTATACAATTACTTTAAATAATCAAAGTGCAGATACAGCAGGGACTTCTAAAATATATGAAAAATATGGAACAGGATGGTATAGCAATTCAACTGCTTCTACATCAATTTCATCAATAACTAAGCCTTCTAAAACAGGATATACATTTGGAGGTTATTACACTTCAACAAATGGTGGTGGAATTCAAGTAATCGACTCGAGTGGAAAAATAGTTGCAAGTAATACTCAGTTTGCTTCTAACAATACTATATATGCATTATGGGGTGGAGGAAACTATTCGATATCTTATGAATTAGATAGTGGAAGTTATGGATCTAGTCATCCTACTTCAGCAGATTATGACCAAGAAATAACAATTAATAATCCAAGCAAACAAGTAACTGCAACATTTGCAAAAGGTTCAACAGGAATAACAGTTCCTAGTGATATAACAGCAAATTACACATTTAATGGTTGGAATATAACAGGAATGGATAGTTCAACTCATTATTATGGTGCATCATCAGCATCAACCAGTACAACAAACACTTCATTAAATGATATAAAAGCTACAAAATTCAAACATTTAAGAGGAACTTCTGGAACAGTAACATTTACAGCTAAATGGACTGCCCCATCAATTACTCTTCCTACTATATCTAAAACTGGATATTCTTGTAATTGGACTAGTGTTGTAGAAGGAACGAAGAAATATTGGAGTGGAGGAGATACATATACTCCAAAAAGTGAAGGCGGATTAACATCTAGAACATTTACAGCAGAATGTACGGCAAATATATATACAATTACTTTAAATAATAAAAGTGCAGATACAGCAGGTACTGCTAAAATATATGAAAAATATGGATCAGGATGGTATAGCAATTCAACTGCTTCTACATCAATTTCATCAATAACTAAGCCTTCTAAAACAGGATATGTATTTAGTGGATATTATACAGGGGAAAATGGAACTGGTACTCAGATAATAGATTCTTCTGGTAACATTATAGCGTCAAATACAAAATTTACTTCTAGTACAACAATATATGCATTATGGGGTGGAGGAAACTATTCGATATCCTATGCATTAGATGGCGGAAGCGATGGATCTAGTCATCCAACTTCAGCAGATTATGATCAAGAAATAACAATTAATAATCCAACAAAGAAAGTAACAGCAACCTTTGCAAAAGGTTCAACAGGTATAACTGTTCCTAGTGATATTGCAGCAAATTACACATTTGATGGATGGAGTATATCTGGAATGGATAGTACAACCCATTACTATGGTTCATCATCAGCATCAACAAGTACAACAAATACTTCATTAAGTGGAATAAAAGTAACTAAATTTAAACATTTAAGAGGAACTTCTGGAACAGTATCATTTACAGCTAAATGGACTGCACCATCTATTACTCTTCCTGCTGTAACTAAAACAGGACATAGTTGTAAATGGACTAGTACTGTAGAAGGAACTAAGAAAGAGTGGAATGGTGGTGATACATATACACCAAAAAGTGAAGGTGGAGTGACATCTAGAACATTTACAGCAGAGTGTACGCCAAATATATATACAATTACTTTAAATAATCAAAGCGCAGATACAGCAGGAACTTCTATAATATATGAAAAGTATGGAGTAGGTTGGTATAGTAATTCAAGTGCCACTACATCGATGTCTTCTATAACAAAACCAGAAAAAACAGGTGATAATTTTGGAGGATATTATACTGAAACAAGTGGTGGAGGAAGTAATATAATTGATTCTTCTGGTAAAATAGTTGCATCTAATACGAAATTTACTTCTAATACGACAATATATGCTTCTTGGATTACTCCAAGTTATACATTAACTTATAATCCTAATGGTTCTACTGATAATACTCAAACACAAACAGTTAAATATGGAGATACATGGAAAACTAAAGGTGCAATATATACAAAATCAGGCCAAACTTTGATGGCTTGGTATGATTCTAGTAAATGGTATAAATTAAATACTACTCAGTCTGCATGGGAATGGACAAGTAATCATACAATAAATGCAAAATGGTGTGATAATTGTGAATATGTAGCAGATGGATCTTGTAGCCTTTCTTGGAGTAGCAATAAATGTACATATACAACTTCATGTGATACAAATTATACGCTTGTAGATGGAAGTGGTACAAAAAGTCCAAAATGTTGCAAAAAATGTGATACAGTAGCCAATGGAACATGTACACCAAAATGGGAAAATAGTAAGTGTGCATACACTACATCATGTAATTCAGGATATACAATTGTAATTGGAAATAATACAAGTAGCCCAAAATGTTGTAAGTCATGTTCTAACGTAGATAATGGATCTTGTAGTGTTACTTGGAGTGATAATAAATGTACATATAATACAACATGTAATTCTGGATATACACTTGTAAGTGGAAATAGTTCAAGTGATCCAAAATGTTGTAAGTCATGTTCTAAAGTAGATAATGGATCTTGTAGTGTTACTTGGAGTGATAATAAATGTACATATAATACAACATGTAATTCAGGTTATACTTTAACTTCTGGTGGAGGAACATCAAGTCCAGTATGTACCAAAAATACTAGTAAACCAAAAGCTACAATAACATGTCATAATAAATACTATAATGAAGGAAAGCAAACTATTGCAGAATGCGAAGGAGGAACGATTTCTGGTGCAGAGCAAACGACTATAGGGACCCATACTATTAATTGTACTGGAGATTCTTCTCATAGTGATGCAGACCCAGTAACATGTGAAATTTATGATTCTGTGGCAATAAATACATATAATTCAGTATCAACTGGTTTTGGCTCACTATCTGAGGCGATTAGTTATAGTAAAGTAGCTCCTAACGGAACTGTAAAACTTTTAAAGAATACAATTGAAGATGTAGGAGTTAGTGTTACTATAGTAAAAACAATCGATTTAAATGGAAAAACTGTGACTGGTACTTTTACGAATAATGGAAAAATAACCCTAAAAGGTAATGGTACTATCAAAAGTAATGGAAGTAATACAAAAAATTTAATATCAAATTTTGGAACATTATCTATCCAAAATGGAACTTTTATTAATAATCCAAGTGGTATGACAGATACTTCAACTATAGTAAATTCTAACGGAAGTTTGGAAATATGGGGAGGTACTTTTACGAATAATTCCAATTCAAGTCAAGCAGTAGCTATAAAAAATAATGCTCCTCTTGGAATTCATGGTGGTACATTTAAAGCACCAACGAATCAAGAAAAATCTGCTGCATTAAACAATATGGCAGGTGATTGTGTTATTAAAGGTGGTACATTCTCAGGCTATGCTGGAATTATAATCTCAAATGTTGGTGTTACAGTAGACAATGCATATATAAATGGTACTCAATATGGTATTTGGGTAACTTCTGGAATTTCATCTTATAATTTTTCAAATTTGAAATCATTAACTGGAACACATCTTATAAAAAATGATCAAAGTAATCCAGTATACATTTATAATTCACATTTAGGACCTGTCGGTGATAATGTAACAGGTAAAAAATCTAAAATAACAGGTAAAGTTATTTTGATTAATTTATATGAAAAAGGTGAAAATGGCTGGTATGATGTATATGCATTTGGTTATGGTAAACCTAATAGTATTAAAATATCACCATTGAAAGATCCTAATCAGGAACTTCCTATTATCCATAATTCTGCTGAATATGGTGGTACAGGATATCTTGTTAACTTGTATAAGAAAGATTTGCAACAACTAAATTCTGTTAAGGCAGTATATTCGCTTGTTAATGTTGGCTCATTAACTTATACCTTCAATTACGTTGATGCGAGTTAAATAATATGGGGGAGAGTATGAAGAATAAAACAAAATTGATAACAATAATAATATTAATAGTATTATCGATTATATTTATTTGTGCAAGTTTGATTATGCTATTCACTGGTAAAAAACAAAATAATGATTCTAAAGATAATAAAGAAATAAAAAAAGAGATACACTATAATGGAATATTTGATAAAGAAGGAGCAATAATAGCTACATATTTGTATAATGGTAGATTAATATATTCCTTTAACATAGGAATATATGTTGATGAAGGTGAGACTGATTTAAAAGACAATGAAGCTACTATTAAACTAGCTGAAGGAGATATTTCATTTAAGTATAATTACGATGGTATAAAAGTATCGAGTACAATTGAAGATTTTAAAAATGGACAATATTCATATAAAGAAGAATATACATTAGATAATTATTATAAAGATCACTATGGTGATTCTAAGTATCTTAATGATCCAATTAGTGGAATATATAAGAATGAAAGTAATAAAATCCAGATTTTAAAAAAGAGTGCTTATATAATAATAGTATATATAGAAAGCAATGGTTCTTTGGATGAATATGAGTTAGCTTTAACAAGTGAAAATGAATATCATATTGCTTTTTCTAGTTTAAATATCACTATTAAAGTTGATGGAAAAACAATATATGTCGATATGAATACACCAAATCCAGATGATTCAAAATATACTGGTACATATACTAAAATAAAAGATTTAAAACTAGAATCTATGATGGAAAGTACATTAACTGGTAAAATTGTAGAATAACTTAAAAATTATTAATAAAAAAAGCTTTAATTCATTGCTGAAATAAAGCTTTTTTATTTTGATTTTCTTAATCTAAAGAAATTTATGCTTGGATTATTAAATAATCTTGCATTTATATCTCTGTTTCCAATACCACCACTTATATATATATCGGTATTATTAATTCTATAATATGGATTCATATATTTTGAATTGATAAATATACCACCAATTAGAGGTAATCTTACTTGACCATTAAGAGTGTGTCCAGAAAGAATCAACTCTGGAGAATACTTATTTAATATTTCATCTATACTATTCGGATTATGAGTAAGTACTATATTAAATATTTCATCATCTATCATCTCATTTGGTACATAACTATTCATATTATATAAATTGAAATAAGAATTTTTAATATATATTGTTTCTTTATTGTTTTCAGGAATAATTGTAAAATTACTACTATTCATTATATCATCATAAGTATTTGAATCTAATTCACCATATATAGCATATTTTCCTATATTTGCATTTAGACTAGATAACTTACTTATTAGGTAATTTTTTCTTTCTTCAGTCATACTAGTTTTATAAATTAAATCACCAGTATAGATTATTATATCGGGATTAGTATAATTTATTTTTCCTATAAGTCTATCTATTTCTTCTTTATCTAATTTTTCATTATAGAGTAAACTATCGAAATGTACTATTTTAAGACCGTGTAAATCATCGTTAATCTTATTATTATAGATTGCTGTTTCCTTGACTACTATTCCATAATTACCGATATATCTTAGTGATACAAAGGCTATAATTATAAATATTATTATTGGAATAGTTATTTTAAAGAAAAGAATTATTTTATTTTTTCTAATTTCTTTTCTTTCTTCTTCATCTATTTCATCTATTATTTCTTTATCAACATCTATTCTTTTCATATAATAATACCAAATAATAAACCTATTATAGTAACTATTGTAATTGCACCATTATGAATAGCATGTAATATCATTGATGGCCAAGTATTTTTAGTTTTATAACAGATGCAAGCAAAAGCAACTCCTAATGATGAATAAGGAATTAGATATAGTAGGTTATATAACGAAACATCAGTTGATAATATATGCATAGCACCAAATACTAATCCGGATGTAATTATATATTTATATTTATCCTGTAAAACATCTCTAAATGATTTTCTAAATATTAATTCTTCACTTATTGGTGCAGTTAAAGTAGTAAGAATTAGTGAGAAAATAGGTGAAGCATTAATCATAGTTCTAACTTCAGCTTCGTTTGCTGCCATTTTTGATGGAGTAAGGAAATAAATTAATACGTTAGAAATTGCCATTACTGCTATACCAATTAACCAATATTTTACTGCTGTATCACTATATTCCCAAAAGTTCTTTTTATATTTTTTAAATTCTTTTTTTAAATCATTAAAATGTAACAATAATATGAGAACAGCTCTTAAAAAATTGACTATAAATAGTACTGTATAATAGATTTTATCTTCGGTTCTATAATCTACATTTAACAAATCAAGAGGTATTGTTATCAAATAAGATGTAAAAAAGAATATTATAAAGCCTAAAATTAATCTAATAATATCTTTATATTTTTTGTAAAAATCTTTCATAATGCTCTCCTTTATTGTATATAATTAATTTTAATGTCTTATTAAATCTATGTCAATAAATCCAATATCAAACTATCGTAAATACAAGAAAGAGTGTATAATTAAAATGGAGATGATTATTGTGAAATATTACTGTTTAGGTATCAAGGGAGCGGGAATGAGTACGCTTGCTAATATTTTATATGACTTAGGAAATGAAGTAGTAGGATACGATGATGTAAAAGACTATAAATTTACTTGTGAAGGATTAGAAAAAAGAGGAATTAATATCTATTATGATAATGAACATGAACTTGATAAAGATTTGATAGTTACTTATTCAGTAGCTTTATCACAAGAACATAGAGAATTAGTTAGATGTAGAGAAAATGGATTAACAATAAAGAAGTATAATGAAATACTTGGTGAACTAACAGCTATGTTCGATACAGTTTGTGTTTCTGGAACTCACGGTAAGACAACTACAAGCAGTTTAATTACTCATATACTTAAGGGAGTAGAAGATGTTAACTATTTTATTGGAGATGGATCTGGATATGCTAGAAAAGATAATAAGAAATTTATTATAGAATCAGATGAATTCAATAGACATTTCTTAACTTATTGTCCTAAATATACAGTAATAACCAACATTGAATTAGAGCATACCGAAATATACAAAGATATAGAAGATATTAAAGAAACATTTAAAAAGTTTGCTAATAAGACAGAAAACTTAATAGTAGCTTGTGGTGATAATAAAAATATTAGAGATATTAAATTCGACAAGAAAGTAATTTATTATGGATTTAATAAAGATAATGATGTATATGCTGATAATATTGTAAAAAATAGTGAAGGGTCTAGTTTTGACCTATATAAAAATAATGAATTATTAGGTCATATATTTATACCATTATTTGGTGAACATATGATACTAAATACGATTGCTTCGATAATTATATGCTTAGAATATGGACTAGATATAGAAATGATTATTGATAGATTAAGTACATTTAAGAATGCTAAAAGAAGATTTGCCATAGAAGAAGTTGGTGATAATATTATAATTGATGATTATGCACATCATCCAACAGAGATTAGAGTAACTCTTGAAGCAGCAAGACAGAAGTATCCAGATAAGAAACTTCTTGCTGTATTTAAACCTAATACTTATTCTAGAACACAAAAATTTCCTAGAGAGTTTCAAGAAGCATTAAATATAGCAGATAAACAATATCTAACTGAAATAGAATGCAATAGAGAGAAAAGTGAGGATTATGGAGGAGTAACATCTAAAATAATATTTGATGGACTTAGAGATGGAGAAATGATTAGTGATAATGATTTAGGTTCATTAACTAGTTATCATGATAGTGTTATATGTATAATGAGTTGTGCTAGTATAGAGCATTTAAAAGAAAACTTAAAAAAAGAATTAGAAAAATAACTTTAATTATAAATAAATCTGTTATATAATTTTGATAATTATTTACAAGGAGGTATAAATATGAGTACTGAATATGAATTTAATACTATAGAACTATATGAAAAGTTAGTTCCTTGTTTGACTTCTAAAGTAAATGAATTTAAAAGATATGGATTAAATAATATAACAAAAGAAGACATATGGAATTATTTCTATAAAAGTAAATGGAAAGATGGAATACCATTCTTATCTGATATGGTAAATGATGTAATGAGATTAGATAAAAATATAATAGAAAAATTTATCGAAGAAGAATTTAATAATAGAAAAGTAAAAAGAGAGGGAATAGAACACCTTTAGGAGTGTTATTATGACGAAGGATTTAAAGAATTATACAATTGATGATCTTTTGAAAAAAACTTCTGCATATATAGATAAAGAAGAAGAACAGGATAAGATTAGAAGAGCATATATCTATGCACTTGATAAGCATTCTGGGCAATATAGAAGAAGTGGTGAACCATATATTTATCATCCACTTTGCACAGCTATTATTCTTACTACTGTATCTGCTGATTGCGATACTATATGTGCAGGTCTTTTGCATGATGTAATAGAAGATTGCGGTGTAACTAAACAGGAACTGGAAGAATCCTTTGGACCTGAAGTTGCTAAACTCGTAGATGGAGTATCAAAAATCAGTAAGATGCATTTTTCAACAGAAAACGAAGCACTAGTTGAATATTATAAAAAAATAATAGTTGGAATGAGTGAAGATGTAAGAGTAATAATAATTAAACTTGCCGATAGACTTCATAATATGAGAACTCTATGGGCTCTTCCTCCAGATAGACAAAAAGTAAAAGCTAAAGAAGTATTAGAGATACTAGCTCCTATTGCTCATCATTTAGGAATACATAAGATAAAGAGTGAACTTGAAGATCTATCTTTAAGATATTTGAAACCTGATGTATTTTACGATATAGCAGAAAAACTTAATACAACCAAATTAGAGCGTGATAATGCTGTACAAGAGATGATAAATACCGTAAGTGAAATGCTTAGAGAACACAATATAAAATTCGATATTAAAGGTAGAAGTAAGAGTATTTATAGTATCTATAAGAAAATGGAAAAAGGTAAGAAGTTCAGTGAATTATATGACCTTTTAGCAATAAGAATACTAGTTGATACCGAACAGGAATGTTATACTGTACTTGGAATAATCCATTCTAAATTTAGACCTATGTCTAAAAGATTTAAAGACTATATAGCAATGCCAAAAGTAAATGGATACCAGTCACTTCATACGACTATTTTTGGAATAGAAGGATTCTTGTTTGAAGTTCAGATAAGGACCCATGCGATGGATGAGATAGCTGAAAATGGAGTAGCTGCTCACTGGGCTTATAAAGAAAAGAAAAACCTAAGCAAAGAAGAACAAAATATTACTGAAACCAAGTTACAATTCTTTAAATCAATAATGGAACTTGACGAAGAAAAACTATCAAGTGAAGACTTTGTTAATAGCGTTAAAGATGAAATATTAAATAATAATATATATGTATTTACACCAAAAGGAGATATATTTGAACTACCTAATGGAGCAACACCAATAGACTTTGCTTACAGAGTACATACAGCTGTAGGTGATACCATGGTTGGAGCAATAGTCAATAATAATATAGTATCCTTGGATTATGAATTAAAAGATAATGATATAGTTAAGATTATTACCAATAAGAATTCATCACCTAATAGAGAGTGGCTTAATATTGCTAAGACTACTCAAGCTAAGAGTAAGATAAGAAATTACTTCTCTAAAAATGAAAAAGATATATATATAGAAAGAGGTAAAGAACAATTAGAAAAAGAATTTAGAAAGAAAAAGATTGCATTCGATGAATTCTTTAATGAAGATAATACCGAAATTATATATAAAGATACTAAAGTCAATAATATGGAAGACTTATATCTAAATATAGGTAATGGTAAGTTTAGTCCTAGCTATATAATAGGTCTTATCTATAGAAAAGAAGAACCTAAAGAAATAAAACAGGTTAACGTACCAAAAACTTCCGATGGAGATATTATCGTCGAAGGAATAGATAAAATAAAAGTAAATGTGGCTAACTGTTGCAATCCACTTCCTGGTGATGAAATAATCGGTTATATTACTAGAAGCAACGGAATATCTGTTCATAAAATAGATTGTCCTAATTTGGAAAATTTGGATGAGAGAACAGTAAGTGTTAGATGGAATGAAACCATTACTTCTAGATACTTAACCACAATACTCGTATATATAAATGAAAGTGATAAGGCAATGCTAGAGATAATGCAAAAGTCTAGTATAAGTGGAATAAGTATAGATAATATCAAAACCTTGGAAAAAGGTGATACAATAATATATGAAGTAGATCTTTGGGTAAGAAGTTTGGAACACTTGAATAACTTTTCTAGAGATTTGATGGCACTTAAATATGTAATTGATGTAAAGAGGATAATGAAATGAGAATTGTAGTTCAAAAAGTACTTGAATCTAGTGTAAAAGTAGATGGTAAAGAAGTGGGTAAAATAGGTAAGGGATTGATGCTTTTAGTAGCTTTTACCGATACTGATACCGAAAAAGAAATTGATTATATGGTAAATAAAGTAATTAATTTAAGGATTTTTGAAGATGAAAATGATATAATGAATTTAAGTGTAAAAGATGTTGGAGGGGAAATCTTATCGATATCACAGTTTACCTTATATGGTGATGCTAGAAAAGGGAATAGACCTAGTTATATAGCAGCCTTAAATGGAGAAAAAGCATCCGTATTATATGATATGTTCAATAAGAAATTAAATGAACAAATTCATACTGAAACGGGTATATTTGGAGCGGATATGAAAGTGTCATTAATCAATGATGGACCTTGCACTATCTTACTTGAAAAATAGGAGGATTTATGTTTAAAGATAAACTAAATTACAAATTATTAAATGTCTTGATACTTGCAGTAATAATTTATATTGCACTTCTAACATCCAACTATTGGATGACAATAGTAAGTAAATTAGCATCTATTGCAATACCATTTATAATTGCATTTGCAATAGCTTATAGTTTTTATCCAATTGTAAAAAAGATAAGAACCAAAGGCTTATCTAATGGATTGGCTGTTACCATAGTAGCAGGTTCTGTAATATTAATATTTACTATATTGCTAATAGTAACTATACCACTTCTATATGAACAACTTGTTATTTTATCGCAATCGCTTGCGGCAGTAATAAGCGATATTCAAACTAAGTTTGCAGTAAATCTAGGAGATTTTAGTAAAACTGTCGATGGAATACTAAATGGTTTAATAGAGAATTTAGGACAAATGGCTTCAAGTGGAGCAGGGCAATTCTTAAATAGTTCGATTGGATTCCTATCAAATACAATTATTATATTAATACTTTCAATATATTTCTTAGCTGATATGGAAAAGATTAGAAAAGAAATTAAGAAATTATTAATGAGAGATAAGAAACATAAGAGATTGTTCAATTATGTTAAAACTGTTGATAATCAATTAGTTAATTATTTACTTGGACTTGTACTATTTATGGCAATACATTTTGTAGAGTATTCATTATTATTCTTGATAATTGGTCATCCAAACTGGTTACTTTTAGGAATGCTTGCATCTATTACAACAATTATTCCTTACTTTGGTGGTTTAATTGCCAATATCATTGCAGTAATACTTGCTTCAGTAGTATCTTTACCATTATTTATTGCAACACTTGTAATATGCTTGATATTCCCTAATGTTGACGGATATGTAATTCAACCAAAGATATTTGGTAAGACTAATAATATGAGTGCCTTTGCTACAATATTTGCTGTAATTGCAGGTGGAAGCTTATTTGGAGTACCTGGAATTATAATTGCTCTTCCAGCTTATATTATTCTAAGCACAACGTATAATTATTTTAAGGAAGACATTTTTGCAAAACTAGAAGATATAAAGGATAATAACAATTAAATATGTAAAGATTAAACAAACAATATATTCAAAGTGAATAGTTGTTTGTTTTTATATTGATTAATTAATAAAAATACATTAAAATTATAATTGAATAATTATAGTAAAGGGATGAGTATATGGGAAATAATATAGTAATGAAATCAGACCAAATGGAAGAAGTAGTAGGAACAGCAAACCAGGCTTCAACACAAGCAATGGATGCAAGT
>JAEEGL012194988.1_pt1 | contig 37007 bp, 37 predicted proteins | sample 9134231 | NCBI WGS metagenome assembly JAEEGL01 (sample SAMN16246548, study PRJNA631951) | gut metagenome | biome: gut microbiome; feature: rumen; material: fiber-attached | host: Bos | place: Iran: Karaj | collected 2018-10 | reverse complement strand
ATCTTTTATTTCAAAATATGATTCTGAATCATTTCTATATTGATCGATATATTCATAATAATCTAAATCCTTCATTAATTCTATTCCATCAAATATTAAATAATCTTCTTTAAAAGATTCATCATATTCGATATTTTTATCATTTAATTCATCTTTTAATTATTATGAATGGATATGCCGGGAATATTATAAAGGATATAATAGATCCTAATATTAATGGCATAGTTAAGAATAATATAAGTGTTATTGAATACATTGGGTGTCTTACTATTCCATATAATCCTGTATCGACTAATTTTTGCTCTTTTTCTACTTTAATTGTTCTTGATAAGAAAGTATTTTCTCTTAGTACTTCAGCGTATAATATATAAGATATTAGAAATAATACTGATGCTATGATAACTACTATTTTAGGTATCATTATCCAATTATATCGATAATTTAAACCTGCAAGGATGAATCCTAGTAAGAACATTATGCCACTATAAGCTACTACTTCTTTTTGTTCTTTTTCTCTTTCATTTAAATCCAACCTTGATTTTAATAAATCTGGATTTTTAATCATCATTACTATTCCGGCACAAAACATAGGTATAAATAATAAAACGCAGAATAGCCATGCATTCCAGTAGTTAAATGATCCAGCTGGTATGAATAATAACAACATAACTAATAATACCCCCATTACGTATCTAGTTATTGCTTTTATAAATAGTTTTATACTCATAATTATCTCCTATTGGTTTCTAATAATAATTATAACATAATAAAAGGAATAATATATTATTATTCCTTTACTTTACTATTCATCTACTTCGTATAAACTTAATCTATCTTCTAGTTCACGAATTCTATCATTTAATCTATCATTTGTTTTTTCTAGTTCTTCTAATTCTTCAGCATATGAATTTCTTATTGCATTTTCTTCATCTTGTTTTCTTTGATATTCTTCAAAATTTTTATTAAGTTTATCAATATTCTTCTTATTTGTATATACTGTCATTTTTTCTATTTCAGCAGTTATTGGTATTATTTTCTTATCGTTTACATTTTTAAGTAATTCTCTATATATTTCCATTGGATTTTTACAACGAGACCATGCTGATATCATATTATTTGATTCAATTATATCTGTTGAATCTACTACTTCACAATATTTGTTTAATTCATATTCAATTTTGATATTATCATTATCTGCTTCAACATATTCAATACTGTAATTTCCATGAGAAGTAATTATTGTATCTTCTTTCATATCATATTCTTTTGTTACTGTTTGTAATACTGTTTCATTTGTTTCTAATACATCAAATGATGTAGTTCCAATAAAAATCATTCCACAGCCTGCACCTAATACGACAAGAGATAGTATGAAACTCCAAATCATTCTCTTCTTATCATTTATTCTATTAAATATAAAGTTAATTATTAATAGTAATACGACAATAGTTATTATAGTTACCGCTACGATTGAAGTAATTACACCAACAAAGAATAATCCTGTTTTAGTAATGGTAAATGATACTATGAATGCAAATAACAAAGCAACTAAGCAGCACATTAATGGAATACCAATGCAAATGAACACGAAGAATTTAATAATTAATATTATAAATTTGAATAAAGAATTTATAAATTTATATTCACTATGTTGTGGATCTCTTATTACTATTTTGTCTTCGTTTTTCTTATATAAGATTTTGTTGTTTTTATCTACTTCTTTATTATTAGCTTCTTTTTCTTCAACATTATTTTCTGTATCAATTTCTTCTTTTTTTGAATCTTCTTTTATTTTTTCATAATAGTCTAGATATCTTGTTTTAAAGATATGAGCCATTATTATAATTGCTACTACTAATAATCCTATTATTAAAATTGAATCTAATAGATGTAAAACAAATCTATATAGCGTACCTGGTAAAAATTGGATTAATATTTCAATTAAATTATCTATTACACCAAATACTACTACTGATGCTAAGAATAATATTAATGCAATTATTACTTGTTCAAATAAACATTTTATTTTGCTTTTAAAATTCATATTACTAAATAGATTAATTGTATCAGTAATATATTTTAAAAAGTCATCAATGAAATTGTTTATTTTCTTTTTGCTTTCTTCCTCCCCTTTAGTTTCTTTTATATCTTTATGTAATAAATCATCTATATTTACATTGAACTTATTACATAGAGCAATTATTTTATCCATTTCAGGATATGCAGCACCTGATTCCCATTTTGAAATAGCTTGTCTAGATACTCCTAATTCGTCTGCAAGTTGTTCTTGCGAAAGATTATTTTCTTTCCTAATCTTTTTTAAATTTTCTGAAAATTGATTGTTCATTTTTTCCTCCTTTTCGTACTCATTTTATAATTTTCTACCGGTTGCATTCCACCAACTTTGAGTTGTTTTTTGTATAATTTTGGTTGCATTTACCATATTTTACCATATTTTGTATAGTTTACTGCATAAAAAAACTAAATATTTCTATTTAGTTTTAATTTTTTAAAATTCTCTTTTTGAATAGAATTTTTTAGCCAATATATATGATATTGTTAAGAATAAAATTGTTACTAATAATGCTAAAGGTATAAAATATGTATCTAAGAAATTTATAAAATTAGCAGATACATTTATTTTTACAACTTTAGTAAATAGAACAAATAGTCCCATGATTGATACTCCGATTAACATCATAGCTAGTCTTCCTTTTTCATATCCATATTTAAATAGAACTGGATATAATACTGACATTATTACAATAATTGCTAATAACATTCCAAACATTGTAGATAATGTATCTATAAAATCAAATGATCCTCTTATATTTCCGATTATTGTGCTTGATATTAAACTTACTATTGTTAATAATGCTACAACAATTAAAGTTGTAATATATTTTGATTTAATTATATTTATTCTTCCTTGAGGTAATGATGCTGCATATGTATGCCAGTTATTATATTCATCATAATTAATTGTTGAAATACATATCATTAATCCCATGAATGGAAGAAAGAATGACATATCCATGTTGAATGTTATTGAATAGAATAAATATATTACTAATGCAACACCTAGTGCCTTATAATTATTTCTAATCATATATAAATCTTTTTTAATCATTCCTATCATATTATTTAACTCCTTTAATAATTAATAGCATTAATTCCTCTAATGATATTTTATCTATTACATAGTCTTTATATTTTTTCTTACATTTAGTTTTATCATCAATTAATATTTCATAATCATATCTATTTTTCTTGTATGAAACAATATCTTTTTTATCAATCTTATTAAAGTCGTCGATATTACATTTTAGTATTCCGTAATTATCTATAATTTCATCTTTATCTTTTTGTAAGAATATTTTACCATCTTTAATGAATATTATATGATCTGCAATATGTTCTAAATCACTTGTTATATGCGTAGATAATATAATTGTGTGTTCTTCATCTTTAATGAAGTCTAAGAATATGTCTAATATTTCGCTTCTAACAATTGGATCTAAGCCACTTGTTGCTTCATCTAAGATTAATAATTTTGGTTGATGAGATAAAGCTGTAGCTATTTCAACTTTCTTTCTCATTCCCTTTGACATTGTTTTTAATATTTGATTATCTTTAATTTTGAAATCTTTTAAATATTTATGAAATAATTTACTATCCCAATTTTTATAAATATCTTTCATAATAGATTCAATATCTTTTGACGATAATGTTTCTGGAAAGAATGTATTATCAAGTACTACACCTATATCTTCTTTGATTGAAAATTCGTTATCTTTTAAATCTTTATTAAATATTTTTATATCTCCAGATTCTTTATTGATGATATTTAATATAAGTTTAATTAATGTTGTTTTACCTGCTCCGTTTTCTCCAATTAAACCAATTACTTCTCCAGATGGAATATTTAGTTTATCAATATCTAGAGTAAAATCTGGATAATTCTTTTTTAAATTTTTAATCTCAATTACATTTTTCATTATTCTTCACTCCTATTAAAGAAATCATATATTTCCATGATTTCTTCTTTTTTAATATCATATTTCTTTGCTATATCCACTATTTTAGAAATGTGCTCTTCAATATCTTTTTGGGCTTTATCTTTTGCTAAATCATTGTTTTTAGGTGCCACGAATGTTCCTTTTCCTTGTTTAGATATAATATAGCCTTCTTGCTCTAATTCATCATATGCTTTTTTTATTGTCATTACACTTATTTTGATATCTTGAGCTAGATTTCTAATTGATGGAATTGCTTCATCTTCTTTAAGTTCATCATCCATAATTTGCTTAATTATAGAATTTTTAATTTGTTCATATATTGGTATTGAACTACTATTACTAATGATCATTTTCATAGTGTATCACCCTTACATATAACACTATATAACACTATATAACACCTGTCAATATTAAAATAAAAAAAGAATAGTTTTTACTATTCTTTTATAATATTTTTTCCTTTTACTAATGATGATGGTGATGCTCATGTTCATGATGAACTTCAACATTACATTCTATATCATTACATGGTTCAGTTTCGGTTTCCAGTATTGAATGACATATATTATATTCTTCTAGTTCTTCTCTTATTTCTTCTTTAATTCTTTTCATATCTTTAGAAGTACTTACAATGTGCATTGTTGCATAATTGTTATACCCATCAATACTCCATACATGAATATGATGAATATCATCTACTCCCTTGATTTTTAATAAATCTGTTTCTAGTTTATCAATATCAACATTGTTTGGTGTTTTTTCTAAGAATAAATCTAATACTTTACTCAAGTTTTTTAATGAATGAATAAGAATAAATAAGGCAACTCCTATACTCATAATTGGGTCTAATATCTTGATATCTGTGAAGTTCATTATTATGGCACCTATTAATACTACTATCCATCCTAATACATCTTCAAGCATATGAAGGTTAACTGATCTTTGATTTATTGATTTTCCTTCTCTAGTTACATATGCTGCTATAAAGTTTAATATAACGCCTATAATGGCAAATATAATCATTCCTTTATAATTTATATCTATGGGATTAAATAACCTTGTTATTGCGTTATAAATGACTAATAATGAGCCAACAAGCAATATGGTTGTAGTTATTACTCCTCCTAAGACTGAATACCTTACATATCCATATGTATATTTCTTATTTGCTTTCTTTTTACTTTTCTTTTCTAAGAAATATGATATTCCTATTGAGATAGCATCTCCAAAATCGTGTATTGAATCAGAAATTATTGCAACTGATCCTGTTATAAAGCCTCCGAATAATTCAAATATTGAAAAAGAAATATTTAGAATAAAGGCTATTAATATATTCTTTTCTGTTTTCATTTATACTCCTTAATTCTTTTTAATTATAGCATAAAAAAACTAGATTTCTCTAGTTATTTCATTATGCTATCCTCTAGCTGCTGATGAATTTTGACTTGATTGTACGACTTCTGAATACTTAGTTCTTACAGTTTCTTGTTGTGTTGGATTCAATTTATTAAATTTTGCTGCAAATTTGTTATAGCATTCAGCTTGTTTTTCACCACTATAATTGCCTGTAGACATCATCCATAGGTACATATATGTAAGACACTTACTTACTTCTGGATCTTCCATATTATCTAGATATTCTTCAGCATATTCATTTGTTCCAATGACTGATGCTGCTAAAAGTACATTCATTACATTTTTATTCATATTTATTCCCCCGATTAGTTAATTATTTTATAGTACTTTTATTGGTTTTTCAACAAAAAAATGAGATTAAATCTCATTTTTATATTTCTTTTTCTAGAAATTTTTTATATTTTTCTTCTTCGTTACTTGAAGATTTAAATACTACTATTCCCTTTTTATTATCTTTATTTAGTTTATTTTGTTGTTCTAATCGATTCTTTAAATGTACAGCTGTTTTGTACGCTCCATCATAGAATGTTACATCTCCTAGTATTTTTTTAATTTCATTCTTGATAAAAGGATAGTGAGTACATCCTAGTACAACTATTTTTATTCTACCTTTATATGGTTCTAAGTACTTTTCTAATAATTCTGTAACATCTTGATTGTTTTCAATTCTTTCAACTAATCCTGAGCACGGTAATGGAATTATATTATCTGCTTTTAATTCCTCTTTTAATTTATTATATTTCTCTAGTTTTAATGTTGCTTGGGTAGCCATTGTTAAGATTTTTTCATTTGGGTGTTCTAAGAATGCAGGTTTTATTGCTGGCTCTATTCCAATAACAATCATATCTTTATATTTTTCTCTTATTATGTTTGCTGCAGCACTTGTTGCTGTATTACAAGCAATTACTATAGCTTTTACTTCATTTTCTACAAAATAGTCTACAATTCTCATTACTATTTTAACTATTTCTTCTTCTGGCTTATCACCATATGGAGCGTTTATTGAATCACCATAGTATATAAAGTTTTCGTTAGGCATAACTTTAATTAGTTCTTTTAAAACACTTATTCCGCCAATTCCAGAATCAAATACACCTATATAATCCTTGTATTTCATTTAAACCATTCACCCTTTTATTTTTGCTTCCTATATAATTATATCATAAAAAAAGCGAAATAATATTTCGCTTGATTTATTACATAATATTTATATAATTTATCCGTTTAAGGCTATATCATATATTTCAAATTCAGTATCGTTTCTTTCGATTCTTAATTCTGGATAATGATGGCCTATTTCTTTTATTTCTCCATAATTCAAACAAGCATAATTTTTGTTTGTTATAGATATTGATGGTTTTCCTAATTGCTCTAGTATTGTAGAATCATCAACATTATCTTCTTCATTTAGACAATTTTTTATTGTCTCTAACGCTGCATTTTCGTATTTTTCTTTATTTTTTAAATAATCATTTAATAAATCAAATGCAAATTTTATTCTTTGAGGAGTTATAGTTTCTTTTATTTCTTCTTCATCAATGTCATCATCAAAGTCATCGTAATCATTATCAAATAAGTCTCTATTTATTGTTACTCTAAAGCCTTGAATTTCAGTTCTTGCTGAATCCATGTCGTCAAACTCTAAAGTGTTTTGCATTTCTTTAATTGTTTTTTCATCATATTCAATCATATTTTTTTTCTCCTTTAATCTAATTCTATGTATTTTATTCCATATAGACTTTTTTCAATTGTTCCATTTGCGAGTGTTTTATCAAATTCATCATGCAAATGCCCATGAATATTATATTTTACTTTGTTTTTGAATAGATAATATGTTATTCCAAATAATCCTTGATGTGATGGATCACCGGTTCTATTATCATCAAATGGCCCATCATGACTTGCTAAGATGTCTACTTGTTCTTTGTTTACAAGGAATCTAACACTTTCTTCTTGCGTGAATGATGGGAAGTCTACTTTTTTATATTTAAAACTTCCTTCAATTCCTAATATTTTGACACCATTAACATTTATTATTTCTCCATTTAGATTGTTTAATCCAAAATTATCAATATAATTATTGTCATGATTTCCTAGCAATGCGTATATTTTTTCTTTTGGTATGTGTTCTAATACTGTTCTTATATCACCATCACTGTGATCCCCTAGTAATAGACACATATCATAGTCTGGATGTTCATATAATACATCTTTTAGTTCATCTTCTTTTAATCCATTGTGAGTATCTGTGATGATAAGTAATCTAATTTTATTAGGTAGCATTGTTCTTGCACTACCATATGCTTTAAAAAGCTTATCAGATTGCATATAGAATTTTTCTTGAAATCCATATACATTTGCAGATGGATTAACTGATAGATATTTATTTTCCATAATATATGGATTTACTTGATATTCATCATTATTATTTTCATTATTGTTTCCAAATAAATTGTTTAGAAACTCAAACATTTAATCACTTCCTGTTTTTTAATCTACATTAAATACTGCTTCATGTGTATATGTAGCACCTACACCCAAGCAAATAGCAAATAACCATACTTCTAAAGGTACTCGTAATAATCTTATGCTTGAGACATTTTCTGCAATAAAATGCATATCTGTTAATCCAGGATATATTAATAAGATTATATTGTAAACAATTACTGTGATAAACAAAGAACAACCTACAGTAATTAATACATCTTTTAAATTTCCTTGTATCTTCATATATGATAGTATACCGATTATTAATGGTGTTAAACATAAAGCATAAATATAATTTATCTTAAACATATATACCATTAAGAAGAATACAATTAGCATTATTAAGAAATATGCAATTGTTAATTCAACATCAAGATCATATTTCTTTTTCGTTTTAACATTTCTAAAAATGTTGTGCATAGCTGGTAATATACCTGCAAATAGGAATCCGTATAGGAAGTCCTCTAAATGAAAATTGTTTATTAAGTATTTTGGAGACCAGTAGCCAGTAAATATATGGCTAATTATTACTGAAATAATTCCAAATCCTATACCAGAAATAATCATTTTCTTTCTTACTTCTTTTGTACTTTTCCAGTACGCGTATATCGTAAATGGTATCACAAATAGCAAACCCCATGCATAAAAGTATTTCATATTCTTACCTCCATTTATATTATAGCATAATAAAAACTAGATTTCTCTAGTTTTTATTTATTTTTGCTAAGCATCTATATAATCTTTTTTCTAATTTATATCTTGTCATTATTTCTTCATTTAAATATTCTATTTCAAAGCCTTTAAAGAAATATAATATATCTTCTTTATTAAAGAATCTTTTAAGTCCTCTATCTGTTGTTGAGTATAGATGTGGTTCTATTTCTATTCCTTTTCCTGCGCCATGATTTACATCGTTAATTGAGTTTACTCTAAATATTAAATATCCCCCATTTACTATAATTCTTTTTAATTCATTTATTATCATAAATGTATCTTTTTCTCTAAAATAATGAAGACATAAATCAGCAATAATTACTTGAAATGAATTATCTTCAAATGGTAAACCATCTAACATATTAAAATGCTTTGTATCATACACATCTGGTATATTCTTTTTAATATTCTTTATTACATTTGATGATTGATCACAAGATATTACTTTTTTGCCTTTATTCATTAGATATAAAGTATCATTACCATATCCGCATCCTAAATCTAGGATTGGCGTTTTGCAATCATCTATTATATTTATAAATTTATCTAGCCAATCATCGATTTTTATATTATCTTTTTCTACATTTTGAAACATCTTTTCATAATATTGCAAAGAGTTTTCTCTTTCATTTGATTCCATGTACTTACCTCATATTAATTATAACAAAATTCTACTTGTTTTTAATAAAAAAAACTAGATTTCTCTAGTTATTTTTTTCTTACTCTTGCATTAAATTCTGTACCAGTAAGTATACTTACAATTGGTACTTGATATCCATATTCTATTTGCAATCTATTAATTTCTCTTATAAATCGTAAATTAAGATAATTTAATGACTTAAGTCTGCCATCATAATCATGGGGGTCAAAATAGTCTGCAGTAATAGACGTTGGAACAATAGATATTGCATCCATATAATCTAGTGATATTGGTTCTGATACTTGTCTTTCTAAGTATATTCCTTTTTGTGCTAAGAAATATCTTCTCTTTAGTTCTTCGTTTAGGACAATCGATGCTCCATTTAGTACAAACATTTCATATGCATTTTCAATGTTATGCCATTTATTAGTTTCTAGATATTGTTCATCATATGGTTCTTGATCTGCACGACTTAAAGCGATTGATATTCTTTCGTCTCCGTTTGAACTTCCCCATGGATGTCTACTTATTTCGGGGTACATTTCATTTATATCTTTATATGGCAATATATAACCACACTGAAAAAGGCATTCTATTTTATATAGAACTTCTTCTTGTTTCTTAAAACTAGTATCGCTTTGATATGGCATAACAGTGTGATAATACTTTCCTTTTAATTCCATGTTAATTCCCCTTAAAAATTACTGGTTTATTATATTATTTTTTGCTTTTTTGTCAAGTTAAAAGACTAGAGTAAACTAGTCTTTTTATATTTTATCTTTATCTATACCACGATCTATAAATGATTGATATATTTTATCCATGTTACGATATTTACCTTGTTTCATTTCTATTTCATATGAATCAAATTCTATATTATCCTTGTTTCCTTCTAATTCTTTATCAATATCATATGGTAAACATACCATTTCATATGATATTTTTTTATTAAAATCTTTTGAACCATAATTTCCTGTTAATATTAAGTAATTAGCCACTGTTGTGTTTAGTGGATTTCCATCTTTTTCATCATTTCTAAATACATCTACAGCATTTCCTACTGAACCCACATTTACAATCATTCTATTATATATTTTTTGCATATATGGGGTATGTATATGTCCATATATTACTACATCTGCTTTTTCGTTTGAAATAGTATTTTCACTTGGAAGAAATAAACCGTATAAACGTTCAAGTTTATCTATACTGCCTGCAAATTTATCTGTTCTTTCTGGATGTGCATGTAATAATCTTATTAATCTACCGCTCATATAGAATTCGTGACAAAATGGAAGATTTCTTAAGTAATTTGCTGTTTCTTCATTAATTTTGCTTTTATTCCATTTAATTCTTTTAACTTCTCCCTCAGACTTTTTAGTTAAATCTATATCACTAGTAAAATATTCATCACAGTTTCCTTTGATGACTACTTCACAACTTTTTCTTACTAAATCGCAGCATTCTTGTTGATGTGATCCTTTTGCAATTATATCTCCTAGACAATATATTTTATCAATTTTTCTACTTTTAATGTCATCTAGTACAACTTTTAATGCTTCTAGATTTCCATGTATATCTGAAATTATTGCTATTTTCATAGAATCACCTATTGGTATTATAACATATAAAAAGACTAGATTGTTCTAGTCTTTTTATAATTACTTAAAAGGTATTATTCTAAATACAATTACAGCAAGTATTTTGAAAAAATTAATTACAAAACTTCCCTTGCAGGATCTTTTATTTTCGTGTTTTAACCCAATTATTGCCAGTGCAATTGATGCGATTAGAAAGAACGGTTCTAGATAACGTACACAAAATGCAAAAATTATTGTACTTAAACCTATTTCTACTTCAACGCCAAAAAATATACATGCTAGATTAATGAAAAATAATATTGGTGTAATTGCTGATAAACTAAGTGCTATATTTCCTAATATATTTCTTTTTTCTTTTGATTCAATACCAAATGCTTCTTCGATTTCTGCGGTAGTAGGCTGATGTCCCATTCTAGGAATGTGATTATCATTTCTGTATGTTACTTGATTTTCGTTTGCATTCATATTTCCGTTAGTATTCATTTTATCATCCTCATTATCATTATATCATAGTAATATGAAAATAAAAGACTAGAAAAATCTAGTCTTTTTAATCTATCTTAGGTCCAATAACTTTATTTGGGTTCTTAGCAACTAATTTTCTTTGGTATACAGGTTGTATACGAGTTGGAGCCGAATCTCCAAAAATTGTAGCTTCTTCAGTCATACAGCTTTGAATGAAGTTTTCAAGTCCCATTTCTCTTATATATGGGTTTTGAATTTTATATTGATCTAGGAATTCTTGGCCAATTGTTTCTAATACTACTCTACCGTCTTCTAGATATCTTTCGATTACAAATAACGGTTGACTACTATAACCGAGATTTTGTTCAAATCCACTTTGACCACATCCTGAACCTGTTACTGTAATTAATGTATTATCGATGACAGATGTCTCAAAAACATGGTAATGAGCTGCAATTACTTTATCAACTCTAGGTAGATTTGGTGCCATTTTGTTTAACCATCTAGATGCTCTAACTGTTGGTGATGATCCACTTCCTTTAAAACTATGTGAATAGACATTGTTATATCCGTTTATTGTTCTAAAACAATATGGAGCATTTACAAGATCTCCTCTACCATTTACAAGGAATTCTGTTAGTGTTAGATCAATATCACTTCCAGAGGCCTTTTTTAAAGTGTCTAATTCTTGTCTTAATATTTCTATTTCGTCAAATCCTTTGTGATCCCAGTCACTGTTTTCTTCGTGATTTCCTCTTAGTACATCAGCAAATTCAAGATTTATTATATGAGTGAGTTTTTCTCTTATTGCTGATTCGTATTGTTTTAAATAATTAGGTAATTTTAAATCAACTGTTTTATAGTCAATATTACGTTTAATACGTTCTACTGTACCTAATAAACCTGGCACTTCCTCTATTAGGCCTACAGATGCTAAGTGCTCGAGAATTCTATCTGATGCGCTTCTATTAATCCTGCTGTTTTTGAATCCATCTTTAACAATTCCAAATCCTTCTCTCATATATGGTCTAATAAGCTTATTAGCACTAACCATTTGTTGTGTCATAGCTCCTGCCCCTACATGACGTGCTTCGTTTGGATATTTACCATAATTATGACCTTGTTGAATATCACCATTAAATATTATTCCGCTTGGATTACATTCATAGAATAGATAATCCATGAATTTAACAACGTATTCTGGTCTTTCCGCTAAAGAACCAATATGTAAGTCGTTAAAATGCCCTATAGTCTTTTTGTCGAATCCTTTTCCTGTTTTTTGAACATAGTTCATTACTTCTTTTACACGCCTATAATATGGAACTATTTCCATTCTATCTCTGATATCACCTGTTATCATCCATCCACCAGGATAATTAGGTTTTAAAGTTGTATAATTAACTCTTTTGTATGTAGGGTCTTCTCTAACTGTTTCTTTAATACCAGCAAGTAAACCAGGATTTTCCATATAATAACTATCATTTATCATAGGTGGAACATTCATTGTAAATTGGTCACCTTCATATGCAATTGTCATAGAAGGTTTTTTAGAATCTACAAATAATTGAGGAGTTTGTCCTAATTTTGCTTTATCTATAACGTCTGATTGATGGAGACTTAAACTCTTTTTAACTGTTGCATTACCTCTACTGGTTCCGTTTGATGAAACAAGATTTACAGTAATAGCAGAGTCTTTCTTACTATATCTATCAACTGTAGAACTAACTATTCTAAACATTTCATTATCTTTAAGGAATTCCGGTTTAACCAATCCAGCTAAATCACCTTGAGGTAATCCTTCTTTACAACGTTTAATTGCGTGACATATCTTCGATACATTCGTATGACTTTCATCATCAGTATATAGATTTGCAACGTCTTCTCCGCTTCGAATCATATAAGGAATTAAATCTTGGAGGATTATAGGTCTTACCCAGTCAAATTTACTTTTTAAATCTTCTCTTTGTAAGAAGTTATTTCCTTTTACACCTTGTTCTCTGGTATAGATTTTAAATAAATCTTGGTATAAATTATATTCTTCATCACCCATTTGATATACAACTTTAATACCAGCTGCATTTAATTTCTTTATTATTTTTTGTGCAGCTTGTAATCTAGATTCTAATGTTTCGTATTTTGGGTCTGTTAGCATTCTTCTTGAGGTCTGATTGTGATAGTATGTTGCGTAGATTAATCCTTGAATATAAACTGTATCTACTTTATTGGCAATAGCCATATCTATCATATTATTTGTATCAACTTCACTATGATAAATGTTACCAAAATTAGATCCTGCCATGAACATTAGTAATGGAAATCCATCTCTTTTTTCTATTGGAGATAAATCTTTTAATTCTTTTCTTTTTTTTCTTTCTTGAGCTATAAATGTTGCTCCAATATTGTCTAATGTTCTTTCCTCTAGGGTTGCTGTACTATTTGTTACAAAACGATTATTTCTTTTATCGCTATTTTTATAAAGCATAATGTAGTCTTGTACATGTTTTTTTAGGAATGGGTATGCTTCTTTCAATTGACTCATATGAGGAATAAATGCTATATCAATATCAAATGCTGATTCTGCTTTTGTTGGACTAATAAATCCGTCTCTTTTTAATACTGCTTCAAGTTTTTGAACACCTTTTTGAGTACTAATATCTACTCCTGGGACAAATTTAACATAACTTCCTCTTTTGTTAAATAATCTTTTATAACCTTCAAATATTTCATTATCAGTTAGTATATGGCATTCACCATTCTTTTTTATGTCTAATGCAAGATATTTAACTAAGTCTTCATAATTACTATCTTTTGCAAGATATTTTGTCATGTGTGCTGCAAGTTTTTTAAATACTTCTTGTTCTTTTGGCAGTAATTTTCCTTCAGTATATTTTACTAAATGATTATAATGATCTACAGGATCATATTTTTTCTTTTTAGCATATCGTTCAATTTTTGACATACTAAAATCTTCAGATGCAAGTATATCTTCAACTAATACATGATCGATATATTCTTCTTTTATTTGTTTATCAAGTTCTTTTGAATTTCTATTGTATAATCTTGTGATTATTTCTTTTTTATCTTTAGCATTTAATGGGTTTCCATCTTCATCAAATAAGTCTGGATGTCCTTCTAATACTTTAGCAATAAACTTTTTATATAATTCTGGTTTTAATGCTTTAACAACATCGACTGATGATAGACCAAATAATCTGCAAATATATTGCTCTTTTGATCTACAAGCTTTCATTAATAATGTGTTATAAATAGCATTTTGAATATTTGCATCTTTTCTATCAAAAAATAAAACGTATGGCTTTGATGTAGATATATTGTCTGATAATCCAGCTAGTGTTGCTGTTACATAAAAACCGCCTACGTGTCCTATTATTGCGGGAGCTTTAGTATCTCCGTATTTTTCTCTAAACTCTCGTGCTAATTCTTTAAAATTGTCTGATGAACAAAGCTTTACTCTTTCACCTTTGGCTATATCCTCGTCAAATGAAACCCCGTTATTCTCTAAATATGTGATAAAATTTGCTTCTCTGAATCTCTTCAAATCGTCGTTTCTAGCCATTTGTTTCCCTCCTGAAAATAGTACTTATCTTGTCATTATATAGCAATTAATTAGAGTATTTATTCTCTTCTACGTTATATAACTTATACATAAATTATAACATATTAAAAAAATAAGAAAATATTTTTTAATATATTTATTAACAAAAAAACTAGATTTCTCTAGTTAGTTATTAGTTATGGGTTATTGACGTGTAGTTATATCTTCTTTATATAGTAATAAACCATTTGGGTTTTCATATATTTTTTTAGTTGTAGAATCAATTATATATGACATTATACCTTCGTTATGATAATTTTGAATATTGATTTGTGCATAGAATATATTAGTTTTATCATCATATAATAATTTTGTTGTTATATTTAATTCTAGTTCAGAAACTAGTTTATTTACATATGCGATAAAGTCAACGTTTGTTAACTTACAACTAGTTAATAGATTATTAAATAAGATTAATTTTTCATTTAAAGACATATTTGCAACATATTCTTTGCTAGGTATCATTGATGCATATTGTTTATTTTCTTCTTTAAGATGATTTCTTACTTTCTTTTTAGCAAGAGCAAATATTTTTTGGCTATTTTCATCATATTGCTCACATCTTATTCCATTCATTACTGATGTATATTTAAGTGATGTTAAATCACCTTGAATTACTGTTCTTGTTGAATCTGCTGAAATTACTAAACCATCTACTAAGAAACTTATATTTGCGTGATTGTCGTAAAATTTATTCCCATTTAATTTGCTCTCTTTAATTTTAGTTATTCCTATTTCTGATAGTAAATCTGCTAAGATATATGAAAATTCATAGCAAACTATATTATTATTTTCGGTATTAACATTACTAATATTTGTAACAGATTTATCATGCTGTTCTTTCTTTCCTAAATAATACATAGAATCATATGATAATATCTGGCATAATTTGGAGTAAATATATAGAGCTTTTTCTAATGTATTAAATTCTTTTGGAACTGAATTTAATACACTATTTTTTAAGCTATCATTAACATGCACTTCGTGGTGTACATCTTCTATTTGTTCTAATTCTTCTCTTAAGAGATTATCATTGGTAGAGCATAGTTTTTCTTCACATTCAGTCCAACTTTGTGTATTAAGATTATTAATTAGATTTTGTATTGTTTTTGGGCACCATTTTTCATTTAATACACCACTTTCATTTAATAGATGCCTTATTGCTAGTAGAAAGCCTGTATCATTATTATTCTCTTTTTGAAGCAAGAATTTTTCGACATCTTTATATGTTATTTCTATTTTTGATGTATGTACTTTACCACTTGGATCTTTTTGACATGCTCTTAGTGGAACTTTATTTACTCTTGGAGAATAATATATATTTCCACTGATATCATCTGGAGCTATTTTAAATAATGGCTTTATTTTAGTGTTTAGAAACATGCTAAAAACACGTATTTTTAGTTCTTCATCTAAATATTCGCAAACAATATTTTTCTCGTCTTGTGGTATTTTTTCATATATTAAGAATTTGCATACACAATAAGTTAAATATTCATCTTCTTTGATTTCGTATCCAATTGGAGGTCTATTCTTAATAATACGTTTTCTAACTTCATTTTGCTCATCAGGATAGCATATATTATCTGACTTAGAAATATCCATTGATTCAAATGGAGGCATAAACCCTTTGTTTCTAAGTTCATAGAAATCAGTGCTTGCAATTAAATTGTTAATTTCTTCTAATCTTAATTCATTCATTGAATTACCCTCTAGTTTCATTATATAAAAAAAGACTAGATTATTCTAGTCTATTTAATTTTCTATCTTACATTTGGCTCTATTTCTACTGCTGGCTTTTGTAATTTTTCTATTTCTTTTTTATTAAACTCTTGAGTAAGTATCATTAGTTTTTCTAAATCGATATCTGATATCATTTTCTCCAATAATGGATCTAGTTCTTCATCATCTTCATTTTCTAGTGCCGATTTAATTTTCGCAGCTAGTCCACTTTCAACTAATCCACTATTTAACACATATATTAGATGCTTTTTGCTATATTCTTTACCACTTTTACTTCTTGCAAGTGCATCGTTATAGTCAAGATCACTATTGAAATGCCTGTCTTGGCTTATGTTATGACTATTTGCATATTCGCTAAGAAACCTTCTCATTTTAGATGCTTCAGTATCAGGTGTCATAATATCGGAATATCCGTGATCACATATTCTAAAAAATGGATAACCAGAATCTTCAATTACTTTTTTTAAAAATTCAGTAGTATTTCCTTTGTAAGTCATTATATTGTACTTACTTAAATCTATCTGATCTCTTAGTTCTTCATATTTAGCTTCATCCATTAAAATAACACTATCATTTGATAAATGCATATCATCGTTAAAGTAAGTATCTTCTTCTCTTAAACCAACTAATGATTTTTCGCTTGCATGATGTTTAAATGGTTCAATTATAATGAATGGATATTCTTGATTCCAATACATACTAGCTGCCACAATTCCATTCATTGTAAAATGGATTGTCGATCTCATTCTTTCAAATATTACTTCATATCCTTTAGGACAATCTATTCCCATATCGCCAAATCTTTTTCGAATTAAATTTCCAATATAATCAGATGCATCAAAACCATATGCATGACCATGCATTGGTGTTTGAATTATTCCATTAACGGGAAATATATCTGTAGTTCTTATTAAAACACAATTATCTATACTATACATATTTATACCTCTATCTTGTTGAACTAGATACTCTTGGATAAAGTTGCATATCTTCATATTCAAAAGAAACTAGTCCTGTACTTTCTAAATGCTCTATTGCTGCATTTAGATATTCATGATTAAAATCATCTTTAGATTCTTCAATAGGCCTTGCTAATGGAGTTTTTCTTATTTCGTGACCTTCTTGTTCTAGAAAATCAGTTCCTACAAGAATATATTCTTTATTAAATGCTAAAGTTTTTAAATTATTTTTAGCTCGATAAGGACTATATGTTATTGCTCTAGTTACATCTAAATTATAATATTTGCCATTCATTGGTACTACATTCCATGAATGACCTCCACTTGATACATGTTCTACTGCTATCTTTATATATGGATTGTTTAATAACAATACCATTAATGTGGCAAAACCTGAACATGTTGCATAGTTTTCAAATAATGGTTCATCAATATTTGTGCCAACTTGATTGTAATTCTCGTGACATAGTTTCTTTATTACTTCACGATTATCAATTCCATTATCTATTAATTCAAATTGTTCGTGTGTTTTATTTAATATATCAATTCTACTATTTATATACTCGCAGTAATGTTGGACATAGTTTACTAATAATATAATTTTTTCTATATCTGTTAAGCGTTCTGGAAATTCTGAAATCATTTGTACTATTCTAGTTATTTCATTAATACTTTTTTGATTAATACCTAACTTTGATTCATCAATGTTTTTTACTCCCCACATATAATAACCAGTTGGGATACTTAAAACTGTTTTTTCAAATTGTTTGAAATCTATATATGAACGGTCTTTCATCTCTAGATCATCTTTTAATTCGATTCTACCAACATTTATTAGACCTTTATTAATTAATTCATTTATGTATAATGCGTCTTCATAAGAATCACATATACAAACTGATGAATCATTTAATGCTTTTATAACATAAGATGTATCTAAGTCCTTTAGTCTAGTATCTATGGTTATTTTTCTAAATCCTTTACCTGGATTTTCTTGCATAATAGTGAGTAAATCATCACTTATTTTATATTCACCAGATATTTTGGGAGTTAGTTTCATCTTATCACCTAATAAAATTATATCATAAATTTTCTTTATGCAGATAATTCTCTTACTTTATTACCTTGATTTGCTTTATATTGGTAATATTCTTTTAACCATTCTTCTGGGAATGGAACATATAATTTTTTTGCTACTAATTTTTCGTTTCTTTTTCTACCTGATTGAATATCACGAGCTAAAGCTAGTAAAGAACCTTCAATTTTTGCTCTATTGCCGGCAAATCTAATTACTTGCATTTCGTTTTCATAATCTAGTTGAACCATACAATCACTTATTAAAAATGGTGATAGAAAACAAAACAAATCTTTCCCTTTTTCAATTTTAATATAAGCTATATCACATGGATCTTGTACTTCAGCATAACTAGAATATGTTTTGACGCCATTTTGCCACAGTGCTCTTAATGCTTTTGCAAGACCATTCGAATTACCTGAAAATTCATTTAGCGCTATTTCTGTATCTTCAATTGGTATTGAATCCATACTTATTGGACCTCTGTTTGAATATTTGGTTTTCTCTATCATTTTATCCTCCTTTAAAACCTATTTTTGGCCACAAAAAAGACTAGATAATTATTCTAGTCTTTATTTATTTTTTATTAATTTCAGCAACGAGTCTTCCTCTTACTTTGCCTTCCTTTAATTTAACTAATCCTTCACCTATTTTTTCAAATGGAATTGGTGTTAATTCAGGATCTAATCCTTTTTTGAAGAACTTATAAACACCTGCAACGTCTTGAGGAATACTTCCAATTGATCCTTTTAATGTAACTTGATTAGTTATCATTGTATTAGTATCAAGTTCAAATTTGGAAACACCCATCCCAACAAGGACAACTGTTCCACCAAATTTAACAGCTTCAGTTGCTGCTTTTGTAGTACTACCAAAACCAGCATAATCAACGATTAAATCTGGTTTAATTTTGCCTAACATTGAGGCATCTTCATATACTTTTTTACAACCTAATTTTTGAGCTAGTTTTCTTGCTTCTGGATTAACATCAACAGCATATACTTCGCAGCCTTCTAATACAGCCATTCTAGCTGCAAACTGTCCTAATCCGCCGATGCCAATAATTCCTACTTTCATTCCTTTTTTAGCTTTACCTTCAGTAAATAATGCATGATATGCTGTAGCTCCTGCATCAGTTGCTGCTGCTCCTTGAAGAAATGATACTCCCTTTGGAATATGTACTAGACTTGATGCTGGAACAGCACATTTAGTTGCATAACCGCCATCATATGCGTAACCTACAGCTAGTCCTGTCTTTGGATCAATAGGACATACACCAACACGGTCACCCACTTTAAAACCTCTAACTTTCTTACCAACTTCAGAAATTACACCAGCACATTCATGCCCAAAAATACATGGAGCTGCAGGAATTAAGCTCATCCAGCTTTCTTGCTCTAATGCTGCAACGTCTGAGTGACATAAACCAGCTGCTTTAACATCTATAACAACCCATCCTTCTTTTGCTTTTGGATCTTCTTTTTCAATTAGTATTGGATCTACATGAGTTTTTGTAAATTGCCATCCTCTCATTTATGTTCCTCCTTATTCTTTTATAATCTTATCACTAATTATTTTTTCTTACAATTATTTTTTTCTGATTAATTATAATTTAGTGTCTTGTTTGTGATGATAGTTTTTCTATAATGTCCATATAATATGTGTTTATTCTGGTAATATATCTATTTTTAAAAATTTCTTCCATATTACTTTTTTCAATCATATCTATTAATGATACAAATTCTTCTTTTATATAATCTATATTTAATTCTTCTTCTACTTCAAGATTTTTTTTAGTTTTATACTTTAACATATCGAGTTTTTGGGATAATCTTCTAATGGTTTTTTCAACCTTTAATATTTCATCTGTTACTTGGTATAAAGGACCGTCTATTTCGTAAACTAATGTTTCACTACCTTGATGTTCAATTCTAAAACCATTTGCTAAATTATAATTTTCTGGTAAAACATTTCTAATTATAATACCGTTAAATGCATCAAATAATGCATATTTACTGTCATCTATACCATATTTAATTAAAACAAAAGCATGTGCATTACCACTGTCTTTATGGCGTAATACACCAGAAATGTGAAATGTATCGAATCCTATAAATTGAAATATATTTCCAAGAGTGGTATTATTCTCACAACATACTGCTGCTCTTCCTTCTTTTTTCTGATCTGATACCTTATATTTATAAAATTGCCTTTCTTCATCAAATTTACAAGCACTATTTCTTTGATTTTGAGCAACATCGCCATTTCTTGTTGTGCCTTTAAACATTTCTCTTAACACTTTATATGTGGCAATAATTGTTAAATTTATAATATGCTCGTTTGGATTTTTATCATACTCTTGACGAAAATGTTCTATAAACTTAATTATTGTTTCTTTATAATCATCGTGGATCATTGCAATATTGGTTGGATCTAATGCTGTTGCTGATGCTTCAGCCATAATAAAATCGTTTTCTCCAATTGAACCTTGATATATACAATTATCCCAAGACTTTAATCCTCTTAATATTTGTCTTGTTGAGTATAATTCTTTATGTTTTTGATACATTTCATTGTATATTTCTTCTGGAGATTTACTCTTATCTCTTATTAATCTAAGAAAATCATCTCTTACTTCACTCATATTATTCACCTTATTTATTATATAAAAAAAGACTTGTTTCCTCAAGCCTTTATTTTCTTCTTAATCTTCTTTTACCTGGAGTATTCAATGCTGGTATTAATTCATACCTACTTGCAATTCTAGATATATCTTCACCTAAAAATTCTTTTTTTGCTCCAGGTATAAAAAGGTTTGCGACCTTTTGTGCTAAGATGTCATCATCTAAATTAATTGCTTCAAATAGGACGCTAATAATTGATTCTATAGGTGCTTTTTTTGATATGGAAAGGATGAAATGAACTACATTAACACCGAATATGCTTTCTAGGAATAATGTTGCTGCTGTATATTTATCTATATCTTTTTTACATAACTCTAATCTTCCGTCATAATATCCTAATTCTTCTATTTCCTCTAATGTACCTATTTTAAGAGAATGTTGGAAGCATTGCATTTCGTTTATTTGCATTCCATCATAATCCATAAATCTAACTTCACCATTTGGCATTACCATTATATTACCTTCGGTTGCCAAGTCTGGTGTTATTACACCATTATCGTGGTTTATTTGAATGCATTCTTCTATTCTGCTATGTAGATTTGCAATTTTGCTTAAATCTAATCCGTATATATCTTTATCATATGCTTTTCCTTGTATTTCATCGGTTGTATATCCTTTTATATCTTTTTGCTGTTCAATCTTACTAGTTGGTAAAACTAAATGTTTTATATTTCTTAATCCTTCTGCTGCTTCAAGTCTAGTATCTAAACTATATTCTGTATTTTTTATAACTTTAAGTAATCTTTTACTTAATAATTTAAGATATTCTCCGTTTTGCAAGTTGTATATAACTGAATTTCTACAATTTGGAACTCTAGTATAATTAGGGTGTTCCTTTAAAACAACATCAATATTTCTAGTTTTCATGTCACATTTCCCCTTCTTTTAGTTGTGTAGTATAGCATATATACCTAAAATGTCAAATAAAAAGACTAGATTATTCTAGTCTTTATTTTAAAACTATCTTCATCCAGCAATGGAATAATATCTATTGCTGGTTCTTCATATGGATGTTCCTCTCTAAGGGCTGATAATACAGCGTTAACTCGATCTACATCACAGATTACTTCTAGTTTTTCTTCCTCAACTGTTTCAAATTTATCTTTTTCACCAATATATGGGTTTGCATTATCATTAGGCTTAAATGTACCTATTCCTTTTGAGGAAAAAGAACATTCTGTATAATTTGTTCCTATTTCTCCAGCTCCTTTTTCAAACATAGCTTTTCTTACTTTATCTAAATCTTCAATTGGAACTGTCACAAATATTTTAACTCTTTTTATATTTACATTCATTGTATTTTATTGTCTAGCACCTGTTCCTACACCCATTGCTTGCATTCTTTCATGAACTTGAGCAAATATTGGATCATTTGGACCATACATATTACTCCAGTTAGGATCAAAATTGATTTGTGCAAGAGCAACCATAACATACTCTATATCATTTTTTAATGGACTATATTGTATTGCCCAACCACTTTGTTGAATTGCTGCCATTACAATTTTTGGATCTGCCGCTAATGTTGGGTCAGCGAACATAATTGCTTCTCCTTTATTCTTGACTGCTTCCATAACAATATCAAAGTCTTTTCTTAATACTTCGTCTGCAAATTGAAGACATCCTCCATCTTGCATAACTGCATACATTACTTTTTTGGGATCTTTCCTGTATTCCGGATGATCGTTAAATAGCGTTCTAAACATTTCAAATCTTATTGTTTTTATTTCCCAATGTTCTAATTTCATTTTTTAATTCTCCTTTATAATTACATAATATCATTATTTTTCTGTGTTTTGCAATATTTCATCAATCATTTCCTGATTATAATAGATATTTATTCCTTTAGGAATTACTTCAACATTAAATTTATTTGACTCTAGTATTTCACCATCTATATTACACATCACTTTGTTTTTAGACTCAATATATACCTTCTTAGCGTTTATTCTTTCTATAGAATTATCAAATTCATGTTTGCCAGATTTAATATTTAATAATAGTTTTATTAATTTAATTTTAGATGTTTTTTTTGCTAGATATATATCTAATATACCATCGTCTAATAGAGCCTTAGGGCCAATTTTGTATCCTCCACCATAATATCTTCCGTTACATAGAACGACAGTATTATAATCATCTTCATATTCTTTCTCGTTGATTACTAGCTTTAGATGTCTGGGTTTATATATCAATAAATTTTTAACTATAGACATATTATATCTTTGCGATTTTGGTAAGATGCTAGAATGTACTAATTTTTCGCTATTTGCAATATCAGCGTCTACTCCAAAGCATGCTGTATTAATAAAATATTTATCATTTATTTTTACTAAATCTATTTTGTTGATGCCTTTCTTTAATAATTCCTTATTAGTCCTATAGAAATCATTACCAGTGCCAAATGGAATATATCCTAGAATATTTTTGGTATTAGCAACCATATTTAATACTCTATTAATTGTTCCATCCCCACCTATACATATAATTATGTCTTTGGATTTAGTGTACTTTTTTAGTATATCTTCTGTAGAACAGTCTTCTGAATTAATTTCAATTTTATAATCTAATTTGTTTTTCTTACAATATTCGGTTATTTTTTCGTTCATTTTTTGAGTCTGCTTTTTTAAACTGAATTTATTAATTAAAAATATATATTTCATTTTTCACCATTATGCTCTAGCACCAGAACTATCGCCTCTTAGATTCTTTATAAGACCTATATAGTTTTCTAGTTCTGTTACTATACTTTCGTCATATCCTCTTTGAAGAATACAGTCATGAACTCTTCTTGATATTGCTTCGAATTGGGTTTTATCTTCAATTAGGTTATATAGTTCATTCATAAGTCCCACTACTACTTCACGTTTTTCATCCATGATAATTGTCATATAATGAGGGCCTTTACCGCTTATATGTTCATTTATTTTCTTTATTTCTATTTCATACTTTTCTCTATTTAATTCTTGGCCATTAATAATAGAGTTATATAGCATATCATATAAAGTAACTTGAAATTTTTGCTCTTCTTCAGTATTTATTTCTTCAAGTAATTCTTTTATTGCTGAATTTAATTTTTTAATAATAAAAGGTTTAGGATCTTTTACGCCGTCACACACTCTAGTATATGATTTTAAGTCTTCAATTAGGTTATCTACATCTAGAGTAGCAAATCCTGGTTCTCTTTTTCCAGAGTAAAGTTTTTTTGCAGGCAAATCAAATTGAACATCAGGATTAGCATATTGCTTTTTTCTTTTGTAGATTAAGTAACTGCGGTTGATCTTCTTTTCAAAATTTGCAATTTCCTGTTCTTTTGCTTTTTTCTCTTCTTCAGCTTTTCTTTCTTCTTGTCTTCTTTGGACTTTTTCCATTTTTAATTCATATTCTGCTTTTCTTTTATAATACTCTTCTTTTGCTTCTTTATTTTTGAATTGTAGCTCGTATTTACTAGCAATAAAATCATTTTTTTGATTCTTAAGATTGTTTAATAATCCTTCAATATCTAGTAGAGAACTACTTGCTTGATTTTGACATATAATGCCATATAATGTATCAACACACCAGTTAATTTCTGCTGAATTTTCAATTTGATATATGGTGCATAAATATTCTTTTAGAATATTTTTTATCTTGCTCTCTAATTTGTCGTTTGAGAAGAACATAAATATTCTATCTAGGTCTTTTTTTAGGCCTTCTAGATCGATATGAATTGTTCTATAATCATCGTGCTGTCTAATACCACAATTGTTTATTAAATAATATATTCCATCTACTCCGTAGAACGGCTCATGAGAGTCGTTATCTATTCTTTTGTTTCTAGTAATTGAACTTCTTAATTCTGCAAAGAATGGTTCAACTTTCATTAATTTTTGGAAGCCATCTAATGTATATATAGTGTTGTTTTCGTTTAAATTATCTGGATATATTTTAATGTTACTTAAGCCTTCATCTAGTTGAATGCTGATTTTACATGCGTGCCCATCATTATCGAAAGCAAACCATCTATCAATATAAATATGTTTTTCATCCATATCAATTGGAGTTTCTTTAGTTACTTTGCCATTTATATCTAATTCAACTATATAGAATTTGTTATCTCTTAATTCTAAATACAAGTGATCTGGTATGATTGTTCTAAAATATGATTCAATTGTATTTTTTTCGTGCTCAGTAACAAATTCATTAATGTTGTTACATCTATTGATGTTATTTTTTACATATTCACAAACACTATCGAATTTATCTTCACCAACCATGATTTTTATGAATTCCATTTTCTTTAAGTATTCAATTGGGAAATTAGGAAATTTGCTTACAATTAATAAAATGGCATCTGCATATTCGTTTAGATTCAATTTCTTATTACCGATTTTATGCATTAAAAGTGTTTGAATTGCATTTTCGTTTGGAATTTGTATGCGATCTTTTCTTAAAATTGCATCGATGTATCTAGAAAGATTATCTTCATTATAATAATCAGAATATCTCAAATGACTTCTTTCTAAGATTGCTCTTACTATTTGTTTTTTATATGAATCCATCATATTTTGATTATTTATGTATCTAGTAATATAACTTGGAAAAACAGAGCTTATACCATCTAATAATTTATTTATTTTTTCTATATCGATATTTCCATTGGAATAGAATTCCATATTATCGGCATCTTCTCTTATTTTCCCTAAATAGATGCTCATATATGAATTAACAAAAAAAGGAATATTATTTCTTAGTATTTCATTTCTTGTTGCAGCATCTTTTTTGTAACATCCATCGTATATTTTTTCTAGGGTTTCAAAAAACAAATCTAGACTTGTTGGAGCTAAATATTTACTTAGTTTTTCTTTTACTTTAACTGTATTCCCTGTAAAATATGATTTAATTAATATATCACCAAGTTGTTTGTGTAAAAAGACAGTTAAATCTACATTAAATTGGTACGTTTTATAACCTAGTGGCTCAACGCTTTGTTTTAGATATTCGGTGATTCCTTCATTTATAAATCCTGTCATTTCTTTTTTAAAATTTTCCGCTGTTAGAAAATGGTTAAATTCGTGTGTTAGTACTGATAGAGTAGATAAGTCACCATATTCTTCTTGAACTGCGACTACTTCATTTACTGGATCATAATAACCACCTGCATTAGGTTCTAATTTCGGATTCGTATATTTAATTATTAATTTTTTTATCTTTTCGTCAATCTTTTTTTCATTAATCCATCTTAAAAAGTTTTTTTCGCCATATTTTTTTATTATATTTGCAAATACTTCGGAAACTATTCTTCTTAATCGTTCATCTGGTATTGAACTAACGTTATCTGTATTTAACATAGGTATCGCCCTACTTTCTACTATTAATTATAGCATAAAAAAACTAGATTACTCTAGTTTTTATTTTGCTGTTTTATTAGCTTCTTGTAGTATCAACTGCTTGTAATTTTGTTTTAGCGTCTTCAATAGAATCAACAGCATATAATATTTCTTCTGGATCTTTATAATAGTCATGGTGTTTCATACCATAGTCTATTTCGCATTTCATTGTAATGCCAGATCCCTCAAAACTTAAATACCAAATATAATCTGCACTATCATCTTGACCATGATATATTGTGTAAGTCTTATATTCGCTAGATGCTAACTCTGAAAGATATCTAACTGCCATTTCTTTAATTCCTTCAGGTATTTCTTCCCTAATGGTTACTACTTCCTTTTTATTTTCGTCATATGTTCTATGGCTCATACAAGTTGCAGCGTTTACTTTTTCAATCATTTCGGTACATGCTTTGCTTTTTAATTTTAGTTGTTCTTCACTCATATTCTATCTCCTATGTTTATATTATAGCATAAATAATTGATTATACAAATTTTGTTTAGTGGTGCATCCTAACATAATATTCATACAATATAATTTATTTTGTTTATGTAAACAATGCGATTATAATTGCTTGATTTATTGATGATGATTGATATTTATGATACTATTTAATTATAGATGATATGGAGGGATTATGATGGATGTTCATATAAATAGCGAATATAGGGTTGATGAATCATTTCTTGATCATGATAAACTTATAGCTAATGCAAGACGAGCAATAAGAGATAATATAAAACAAATATGTAATGGCCATAAAGTTTATTTTGGCCCGGGTAATAATCTTTTTATTACTTTATTTGATGTATATGAAGGCGGAGTTATATATGATATTGTTTGTCCAATAGATGCTGCTGCAAACAAATATAATACTGCTACTTCTGCTTTATTAATCGTTAGAAATGATGGAACTGTTAAATTAATTTTAGATGGAGTTGATAGAAGAGTTAACCCTGAAGCTCCAGAAACTACAACATTTTGGGCTCAAATTAATGATGAAATAATTGATAAGGAATTATCATTATTAGGACCTAAGCTTAAAGAAAGCGCACAATCACAGATGAAAGGCCCTTTTAAGAAAAAAAGAAGAGAATTTGCTGAGAAAAAGAACGAAATTATCATGAAAATGAAATCGATTTTAGTTAAGCAGTCTACTGATAAATTAGCTGCAGCGATTCTTGATGATAGAGAACAAAAGGAACAACAAAGATAAAACCTCTAGATAACTAGAGGTTTTAATTTTGAATTAATCATTTAATATTTCTACTTTTGCATATTTTTTCTTAGGAAAATCTTCGTTATAAGGAACTGAATCAAATATCTCTGGCATTTCCTTTTTAAATAGCAATAATAATGGAATAAATATCTGTTGAATAGATGGATGGGCATGTGATGAACAACGTAATGCAAGAACATGTCTCCATTGTCTGATATTACATGTCATTGTTACTTCTGCTGCTGTAGAATGTGGAAGTAGCATTCTTAATTCATCTGCAGTAGTTCCTTCAATGGCAGCCATTTTCATATATCCATCCTCTATGCTTTGCATAGTTTCTTTCCAAATTTTATATTTTTCTTTATTATCACTATATAATGGTTCAATAAAATGAATATTATTAGTAAATTTATCTTTTGAATAGTTGCAATATCTAGTTGATTCAATTGAGAAGGAAGTACCTGCTCTATGTCTTGTTACATCTTTATAGAAACCTATGTCACATTGAATTCTTACTGTTATTTTTTCATGTTCTAGAATTGATTCGTGACCTACTTTTATACAATTAGATAGAAGTTGTTTATAGCTTGTATCTGTAATCTTCCCTTCTGAGCGATAACAAGTTCTACATGCTCTTTCTAATTTTTTCATTATTTTTACACCATCAAAGGCTTCACATTGAATCCATGGTTTTACGACTTTCATATATCTTTCCTCCTCATATTATATGTCATATAAATTATACCATATTATTTTATTTTCTTTTAAATTTATTCATGAAAAAAGAGAATAAATTCTCTTTATATTTAATGACAAATTAACTTTCCTGTATTTGAATTAGCTCCATATATTACACAGCTTGTTTCATAATGCATACTTGTATATCCTGATGTTTTTGAGTCTCCATTATAGGAGCCATCTGTGCATGTATATGTGTTACCATCAGATATTGTTCTACATTGACTACCTGTAAATATTTTGTTTAATATTGCGATATTACTGTTATGATAAGCTCCATTTGTGGATCCTTCAATACAATATATTTTATTATCCTTTAGTATGCATGCGTAAGCTTTTGAAATTGTATTACCAGATAGAACCAATCCAAAGAAATTGTGTCTTTGTTTTCCTCCTGATGTCTTTAGATTATTAATGTCTGTTGTGTATTCGTTAGTAGATAAAGTTGAGCCTAATGTTTTTGCATTATCTCCTTCTTCACTAAAATATGCATACACACATCCGTCACAATTAATTACTTCCTCTATAATAGTATTACCATTTTCATATCCTTGGTTATCTTCATCTTCAAAATCAATTATTTCGTCATCAATTTGAGTTTCATTTTGTTTTTCTGGTTCTGGTTTTTGCTCTTCTTGTTTATTTTCTGATGTGTTGTTATTTACTTCTTGGTTTTCTTGTTGTTTACCATTATTCTCATTGTTTTTTTCGGGGCCACAGGCTGTAACCGTAAAGAGTAATAATATGGCTAATAAAGTTGTTATTATTTTTTTCATTTATCTTTCCTCCAAATCTATTATAACAAAAAAGATTAGTTTTACCTAATCTTTTATAATTTATTTATTATGGGAATATTCCCCATCCGTCAACTACCATTCTACCTTCTTTAACTGGACGACCATAAGCATTTTTAACACTTGTTATAAGTTCTCCATTTACGACCATTTGGGTACTTGCACCACCATCTAAATTTGCAGCGTTAATAGCACCATAGTTTAGTAATACATCAATTATACTTTCTATCTTAGCCCCACCAACAGTTCCTCCGTTAGTAGCTAAGAATAAAACAATACCATCTTCTCTTTGGGCAATAATAAGTCTTGATGCTTTATCTTTAAATCTTTCGTCTCTTATTCCTTTAGTGATTTCTCCATCTTTTATTATGATAGGTCCAAATTCTAATCCATCTCTCATTCCTGCTTCAATTGCTTCTTTTCCTGTAACATGTTCAAGCATCATGAGTTTATTATCATTACTAAATCCAATTATTAATCCTTTTCTTTTATATTTGTAATCCCATATTATTTTGCCATCTTTTATTACATATCCTATTGGCGTATCTTTTGCTTCTTTACCGTCATCAAAGAATCCGCCGCCATTAACACCTGCTAGAGCGCCATATCTTTTAACCATTGATAGAACTCTTTCTTTACCTGTATTATTTTTTGTTTTGAAGGCTTTACAAGCCATCATCTTTACTTTTGATGGATCATAAACTACTAGAAGGAATGCGTCTACTTTATCAATCTTTAGTTCTATTAATTTATATATTTCGTTATTATCCCTATTAAGAATATCATTTTCATATTGATTATCTGTTTTAATTGTTTTTGTTGTTTGCATAAAATAATTTTCATCAATCTTTGTGATATGAGATGCTTCATTTTTAGCATTGGCAACTAACCTATTTAGTACTAATGCGTTAGATATGTTTTTACTAACTTCATTTTCTGAATAATATATGAATTCAAGAAATAAAAAGGCAATTATAACAAAACCAAATAACATTTTTTTGAATAAATTCATCGATATCCTCCACTCTAATTATTTTTTGATAGTATAATTACCATTTTCATATTTTAATTTACTATTTTTATTTATCGTTATTATTGGGTAAATATTATGTGTAACTTCTTTTGTGCCATATATGATTTCTTCATCATACACTAAGTAATAATTATCTATATTACTTAACATATAGCCATCTTTAATATTGCTTACCTTTAAATCATAGATATTTGGCACACATATTTTATTAATATTTGTTTCTTTACTAATCTTATTTTCATTTAATGATACTTTTTCACATTTGCTATCGATTAGATAATTATTATATGATAAATTATTATAATAATCCATATTTAAATAATCAATAATATCATCATATCTAATATTATCTATATTATTATTTGCTAATAACTTGATATTATCTTTTGTACTAATTACTGTGTATTTATCATTACCAATTATTACATTGCTTCCTATTGTTAATTTATCACACTTAATTTCATATGGATCATTAATTGTTCCGTTTCCACCTTCATATAATAAATCACTCTTTAATGTTACTACCGGTTTGATGCTATAAAAGTTTGAGTTTGTACTATAACTTAATTTAGAACCATTTGTGTGATAATATTCGCTATCAGAATAGCTATTTTGTAGCCATATAAATTCATTTTCACCACTAATATAACTTGTATTATCAATTGACTGAACGTAACTACTGACATCAAGTAATGAAACAAATTCATTACTTATTTTTTTACAAGTTACATTATTAATATCCGTTATTTTATCGCTACATAAATTATTTCTTACTAATTTTGACTTATCTAATTCTTTTAGAAAATCACTATTTAGGTATTTAATGATATTAAAATCATTTCCATATTCCCATGGAAGTATATTAATAGGCTTATTAATTATTAATACCATAGTTCCATCTTTATTAATTCTAACTATACGCCATAGTAAATTATTGTATTTTATATAGTTGTTTTCTGGATTTCCCTTAAAAATTAATTCATCATTACTTTTATTTATTCTTTTATATAGTAATGATAATTCACGATGTTGATCATATAAATATGTTTTTGCGTTCATAAATACAAGAGCTATTACTATTAGAGTTATTGCTGCACATAATTCTAATATAATTTGTATAATATTATCGTTTTTCAATCTTTCTAGCATATTTATCATCCTAACACTTTTTTTATTTTACTATTTATGGATTATTATTTCAATATTTTTTCTTTTTATTTCCTCAAAAAAAGACTATTTCTAGTCTTTTATTTTTTTATATCATATACTTTGTCTTTTTTATTTTGATATGTGATTTTTTCTCCATCACTGACAGTCATGGTTAAATCATCTAATTTATCATCTTTATATTTTTCATGATATTCATCATATGTATTAATGTAATTATATATATATTTCTTAACGGTAGCTTTGGAATTTAGATTTCTACTACTATAATTGGAATTTCGAGATGCATATGATTTTGCAACACCTTTTAAATCTAGATGCATTACTATTTCAAAAAACAAGAATGCAGCTAATCCTGCATAAATGTTAAATGTAAGTTGATATATTGCAAACATACCAAAAAAGGAAATAGCTAATGGTGTCGAATCATTTTCAGTTTTTTTCCATAGTTTCATTTTACTTATCGGCATATTTCCTATTACTTTTCCGGTTTGACCATTCATTATACAGCTATAGCTTTCTTTTTTGTATTTAAAATCAAAATACCATATGGGAACTAGAATATTTTCTTCATTTTTTATAGCGTAGTTTGTATCTATTGTGCCAGCGTTAAAAGTAAAATTTGGAAGTCTATTATTTAATACTCTTTTTGTTTCTGCCGCGATTTCACTAGACATTACTTCATCTATGTCATCATCACCTGGTTGGGCTGAGAAATTACACAAATATGCTGGAGTAAATTTGACTGCTTCCGTTAGATCAAATGGACCGATTGATTTAGCATCAAGATTTTCTACATTTTTGGATACATCATATACTATTTCTCCATTGTATTCACAATTACATTCAAAATATGTTGGCTTATGATATTCGAATTTTTCATCAGACTGTTCACAGACTAATTCCCCTCTTATATCATTTTTAACATATAATTCGCTTTTTCTAAATGGAATATATATTCCTTTTAAATCTTGTATTTCAATTTTATCTATAAAATCATTAGGGCTAAATTCTTTATATTCAGCAAAATTTTTTAATTTTTCTAGGAATGAATTTATTCCGTAGTTAAATGGTATTATTAGATCTGGTTGAAATTTCCCATTAAATGGTGTTGCAATTATTTGATGACTTCCGCAGTATGCGCATTTTGTAATTAGAGTATTCTTTTCAGTTATCAATTCTGCACCACAGTCAGTACATACATTTCGATTACTTTTAAGGTTATGATTTATTCTTAGATCACCTATATTTGATTCTTTTCTACAGTATTCGCAATAGCATTTGTTTCTTTCGGGAATAAATACAACTTTACCCCCACAGTTACGACAACATACTTCCATATTATCTACCATCTTTCTATTAATAATTCTATCAAATAATTATAAAATATAAAAGACTAGAAAAAATCTAGCCTTTATTGCTTGTCTCTATCTAGTAAAACATCTTCAAAATACCTGCCCATACATATTTCTTTTACTTTTATGTTTTTAGGCAAATTTTCATCTAAATATAATTTTAATTCTAGATATGGGAAATTAATACCTGCAAGAGTTGAAGAATATATTTGACCTTGAACTCTTATATTTATTTCTATTAACTTTAATATCTTGTCTTTAGTGTACGCAACTTCAAATCCTATATTTCCATTTAACTTTAATAAACTTGCTATTTTTTTACAAAAGTCTGTTATTTCAGAATTATTCTCTATTTGACATTTTGTAGTATTACCTATTGCAAAGTCTTGTACTTTACCAGCAACAGCATATATAGTTTCTCCATTTTTAGCTAACACATTAACATTGTATAGATCTCCTTCAACATATTCCATTAACATCATTTTAGGAATTCTATTACATTTTTTAATTGATTCAGTGAAGAAATCTATATTAATATATTTTGAATCTGGTTTTTGATTAAATAGATAATCTTCATAGTTAATATTTTCATCAATTATTCTAAAACCTCTACTACCACTAGAAATTACAGGTTTATATGCTATAGGTTTATTTGGGTATCCAAGTAATTTGGAATCATCTAGGAATTCCTCTAGTGAACTAAAGGTGTAGCTTTCTGGTACAGCTAGATTATATTTTTCTAAATATTTATATAATCTATATTTGTTTTGTACAAGTTCTATTGTATCGGGATCATTTACACATATAGTAATACCATTTTCTTTAAATAATTGTTTGTTTTTTGCAAGAATGAATAATTCACTGTCCACTAGTGGAATAATAAATTGAATATTTTCTTTTTTACAGATATCTAATAATACTTCTATGTAGTCATTATCCGTTGGTTTTTTATATTGATAATATTTATCGACATATTTATTATTAACATATGATTTTATATCGACACCAACTACATAAATATTTCTTTCTGTAACTACTTTATAATTTTTAATTATACTTGGTGCTACAATAGCACCAACGCCTGTTACAAGTATTCTTATATCATTCATTTTTATCTCTTTCAAAGGCGATTATAAACCCTTCTGCATAATTTAATTTAGCTTGGCTGCCTCTTAATGTAGCTAGTGCTTCAATTGTTTCTTTACTCCTTGAGTGAGGATATTCTCTTAGGGCATTATCATAACATGATAATGCCTTTATTTTTGCATCAAGACCATCTTTATTTATTTCATAGAAATAATTAGGACTAAAACTATCATTATTTATCCAATCAGTTGAGGATAAAACTTCCATATACATATATTTCTTTATTTCTTTTACTGAATCTTTTCTTTGAAATAATCTTATTGCTTCATCACAGCATTCACTTGTTATTTTGTGATCATTATTTAAATCGTTTTTATAATGAGTCACTACAACATCTGGACAAAAATCAAGTATGGTGCCCTCAATAAAACGAACAAGTTCTAAATGAGGAATAGTATTCATTTCAATATTTGGAAATGAACCAAGTGATATATTGTTTTCTGGAATTCCTAAACTATTTGCACAATTGATTGTTTGCTGTCTAATACTAATTTGATTTGAACTTGTTCTTCTTGCGCTAGCATCAGCACACATAATACATAGGTATACATCGTTATGTCTCTGAACTAAGTTATAGATTAATCCGCCAGCACCTAATACTTCATCATCTGGATGTGCTACGACAAATAAATATTTCATGTAATCACCTTATTAAATTATACCATAAAAAAGGCCAGATTTTATTCTAGCCTTTTTAAATGATTATTATTTCTTATCAATAAACACAAAATTACTTGGCGCTTTCATTTTGAATTTATTATATAATTCCTCAATTATTTTTTTATCTGTTTCAATAGTATAGATAGATTCTTCACTGTTTTCTGGATTGTCTTCTACACGACATATTAACAATTCAGTATCTTTGGAATTAGTTGGATAGAAAATTGCATATGGCTGATTTTTATATATGTTAATATCAACTAACTCGTATTTAATTGTTTTTCCATTTTCATCCACTAAGGGCATTATTATTTTGTTTTCCATATTTATCTTCTACCTCCAAGTGTAGGCGTATCCATACCTGCTTCGTTCCAAGCGGAAGCACGGTCGCCTCTTCTCGTTCCTTCAAATCCAAACTGATCGTTATCATAATGTCTTTGCCCTAAGTGAGCTTTATTGTCTCTTTGATGTGGTTTTGTAGCTGTATTAGGATTTAACTTATCTCTACCCTTTTGAGGATAATCAAGACTTTTTTCACCTATCATTTCGGCTTTATCGCGAGTTCTTCTTAATAGGTCGTTCAAATCGCTTATACCTCCCAATATTAGAAGACTTTGTAATATTGCATATCTATGGTCAATAGCAGTTACTTCAGTAATTAGAGGAATATCTTTTACTGTCTTTACCGTTTCAACTATCTCTTCATATCCAATAATTTTTTTAACACCTTCTGATACTATTGTTTCCTCAGAACTGCCTTCTAATAATTCATATGCTTGCTTAGATACAAGGTGCCATCCAACTGGAGTTCCTTTTTTAGAACTTGAAACCCATAAATAGAGTTCATCGCCCATTAATTCTTTTAGCCTTGTCATTGGGTCAGTAGCATTATTAATTTCAGCTATCAACTCCTCTTTAGTCATTTCGTTAAGTTTAGCTAGTATATCAAGGATAGTTTCGTTTCCTTGTATTTTTTCATATCTATCAACCAACTTTCGCGTAACAAAATCAGCTTGATCACCAATTGATATAACTTGATTGCCACGTTTAATGGCTGCTCCCCTTAAAACTATTTGACTATTTTGACCAATTGTTCTAGTTTTTCTTTTACCTCGTACAGATTCCCATACTTTAAGTAAACCATTGTCTTCAAATTGATATAAATCGACAGCACCACCATCTCCAGAAATTAATTTTTTTCTAACTTCTGGTTTAATTATTTCATAAATTGGTTCTCCTTGGCGCACTACTTCTTCTTCTACTTCAACCGATTTAGTTGTTGCTTTTTGAATTACTTTTTTAATTTTAGGACCTATATAGCGCATTGCTGCTGCTCTAACTGGAATTTTAACTCCTGTAACAACATTGGTTATATTTTGTTTATTAGCTCTGTCATGAATGTTCATCGATACAGCATCTGTTTGAATGATGCTTGGTGATGTACGCTTAATTATATTTACTTTATTTCTAATTTCGGCTAATTTAGCAAATAATAAATCAAATTTCGGATAGTATGATTCATTAAGTTTGCCTTCTTTATGTAATCTTTCTAATTCTAAAATCTCACTTAATACTTGGTCGAATTCTTGATGTAATCTTGCAAGTTCGTTTTGTCTATATTGAGCATCTTGTCTTATCATTTGAGCTGATTGAACGATGTCTGTGGCACCTGCGTTTAGAACTGCTTTATTACCTTCTTTATATTTTAGAATTGATTTAATTCTCGGCACAAAAGCAAGTTTTAAAAAGTTCAGTTTTTTAAGAGGCTCATTATTTTGTCTTCTTCTTTCATTTTCTTCTTCATATTCTTTTAATATTTGATATTCAAAATATCCTTTTCTTGCTTCATATCTATGTGTTAGCTTACTTTTATAAAGACCGGCATGATTTCTTTCGGAGTTAATTAGTAATTGATGAATTGGACTTACAACATATGTACCCGCTAAACTATGTAGTAATGCTGTAGAACAATTTTTTAATAATATCGTTCCATTAACTACTCCTCTTACAACATTACCAAGTTTTGCTGATGCTTTATTTTCTTTAGACATCGGTAAAAATGGGACTTTTTCGCCGTATTTTCCTAACGTTTTTAAATTATCTCTT
>JAEEGL010091982.1_pt1 | contig 37012 bp, 31 predicted proteins | sample 9134231 | NCBI WGS metagenome assembly JAEEGL01 (sample SAMN16246548, study PRJNA631951) | gut metagenome | biome: gut microbiome; feature: rumen; material: fiber-attached | host: Bos | place: Iran: Karaj | collected 2018-10 | reverse complement strand
GGCGAAAAAACGAAAGACTTCCGTCAGCCGCTACGTTCGCGGATGGATGGAGGATACCATGGAAACGACGGACGAAGACGAGGAGGTCAAACCGTATCCGATTGAGGAGGTCATCGCGGAATCCAAACAGGCGGAAATCGACATCAAAGAGGGACGGTTACAAGAGTTCCATAATGCGGAAGAACTGTTCAAAGCCCTCGGTATATGAAATTCTTTTTCAAGAAACAGTTTAAGAAGGATGTTGAAACTGCCAGAAGCTCGGGATTGGTTCCGATCATTAAAAAACTCATCGCAATCGTTATAAACAATCCTTTTCAAACGCCGCCGCCGTATGAAAAATTGAAGGGCGAGGTAAATACTTATTCAAGGCGTATCAATCAACAGCACCGTTTGGTGTATCGTGTTAACGGCGGTCAGGTTACGTTTTTGCGCTGTTGGAGCCATTATGAGTGAAGAATGAAACGTACGCAGATGCCACAGGTTTCTTGGCACCCTATCCCTCGATCTCCGATTAACATTGCCTTTTAACACCGAATATTCACCATAGGAATGATCGACTTTATGGAACTTTTCCGAAATCTTTGGGGCATCTTCTGGATGCTGTTTTTTTTCGGCGGTTCGATTTTTATCCATGAATTCGGACATTTTTGGATCGCCAAAAAGCGCGGATTGCGCGTGCCGAAGTTTTCCATCGGTTTCGGACCGAGTTTATTCTCGTGGAAGCGCGGCGAAACCACCTACTGCCTGGCGCTGTTCCCGATCGGGGGGTATGTGGCATTGCCGCAGATGGGCGTAATCCCGATCCTCGAAGGCAAAGAGAACGACACGCTGCAACCGATTTCCTTCACCAGCAAGTGTTTGGTGGCGGTCATGGGTGCCGTTTTTAACATTTTGTTTGCCTTTGTGCTCGCTTGTCTGCTGTGGGTGGTGGGCTTAAGAACACCCGCGCAGGAGCGGACGCGCACGCTCGGTTATGTTCTGCCGACTTACAACAATATCGAAACGCCCGCCGCCAAAGCGGGCTTGAAGCAGGGCGATGAAATCCTGGCGGTCGACGGTACGCCGATCGAAGCGTTTTCGGACATCGAAAAACGCATCATTCTGAGCACGGGACACGATAAAAGTCAACGACCGCAGGCGGAAGTCACCTATAAACGCAACGGCAACATCTTCAAAGCAATCCTGGATTTGATGCGGGTTCAAACCAATCCCGTTACGAAAGACGAGGTACGTTTCAGCGGTATCGCGGCACCGCAACAGGAACTCATCATCGAAGCGTTCGAAGCGGGTTCGTTTGCCGAAAAAAGCGGTCTGCGCAAGGGCGACAAGCTGTTGCAGGTCAGTGACGTTCCACTGTATTCGATCATGGATTTGCGGGAGTATCTGAATAAAAAGAAGCCGCAGACGGTTACGTTCTTGGTCGAACGCAATGGCGAAAAGATGCGCATTGCGTGCGAAACCAAGACCGAAATTCAAACGCGCGGTTGGTTGCGCTACGGGAACGAAACAGATTACATCGACGGTTATGAAGGCGAGGACGGTGTTTATCTGCTCAATACCGTCGGTGACAAATTTTCCGCCGTTCCGAACGAAGGGCACATTTTAACCTGCAACGGCATTTCGGTTCAAAATGCGCAACAGCTGTCGGAGCTCATCAAAACAACGACCGCCCGTTCGATCATGCTGGAAGTCGAATCGCATGGTCTTCGAAGGATCGTTGTGTTGCCAAACGACGGCGAAACCGTCACGGTGCATCCGGCGGAAACCGTTCAACGGGTCGGGATTGCCTTCGCGCAACCGATGCAAACCATTCACGACAGCCCCTTCGGACAATTTAAAAAAGCAATCGGTTCCACTTTCGAAACGCTCGGATGCCTCGTTAATCGCAATTCCGACGTCAAAATGAAGCATCTCATGGGCGCACCGGGCATCATGCGCGTGTTGCACCGCTTTTCGATCGATGATTTTCGACGCCTGCTGTGGTTCATGGTCATCTTAAACATTAACCTCGCGATTTTGAATTTACTCCCTATTCCGGTGCTCGACGGCGGACATATTTTATTCGCCGTGATTGAAAAACTTCGCCGAAAACCCCTGCCGCCGAAGTGTATTCTCGGCATTCAAAACGTGTTCGTCATGCTGTTTCTGGGGCTGATGGCGTACGTCATTTTCTTCGATTTGCGCCGCTGGCAGGGCGATGTGCAGTCGGAAGCGGCACAACGACGTTTGGAGAAACTGCAGGTACCCGTTCACATGAAATAACTGCATCGCACCATGCCCTATGGTATAATAAAGGATGTACCATGGAGCGGTTGCGTCGGAAAGCGGTTGCGTGCGTTTTGCTCTTAATCGCATTTTTCGGACAAGAGACAACGTTTGCACTCAGTACGACTGAGGCAAAAGTCACTCCCGAGACAGCTTTTGTTGAAAAAAATGGAACGGCTTCCGAACCGCAACAACGTTCACCGACGCCATCGGAACCGTTTCGCATGCTTCATCCGCCGGAGGAAGACGGCGTATTCCGCAAAAAACATCGGCGTCACATTCGCAGGCGCATCCGTCCGTCCGTCATATCGCCGGAAACTTCTTCTTTTGAACCAAACCTGCACATTGTACCGAGGCAACCGGCGTATCCGCTCATCGAAACACGCACCGAACCGAACAAACAAAAGTTCTTCGTTCGTCCGCTCATTGCCCGTTACGAAAAACCGAACGGCATCGAAAACAACTTCCTTTATCCGTTCGGGCAGGATTTTTATCGACCGAACCGACGCTACGGTTATTGTTTCTTCACGCTGTGCCGCTACGATACCAAAATCGAAGATCGAAAAACCTGCCGCGAAGGCTATTTTTTCCCGTTTTATTTCTATAAACGCGGTTACGGCGAAGACGACTACACCGCCGTCTGGCCGCTCGGCGGAACCATTAAAAACATGTTCGGCAAACAGTGCATCGACTGGTGCGGTTGGCCGCTGTACGTGAAAACACACAAAAGCGGCGACGTCAATCAATGGTTCCCGTTCCCTATCCTGAACAAACGCGGCGGTGCAACGCGCGGATTTGCCTTCTATCCGCTCGGCGGTCATTTTTATAACGACAAAAAGGATTTGCGCTACTTCCTTTGGCCGCTCGGATACGACCATCGTTTTTACGACAAACAGCACATAAAGAAAGGTTTTTTACCGTTTTACGCGTACGAAAAAAGCTCGAAGGTCAAAGATTTGAGCATCGTTTGGCCGTTTTTCGGGCACCGTCGGGAACAGGATCCGAACTATGAAGAACATCGCATTCTGTGGCCGCTGTGGGTGCAGGGGCGCGGAGAACGGCGAATGGTCAATCGTTGGGCACCGTTTTACACGCATTCGGAACGAAAAAAGCAACATTATCAAAAGACATGGCGTTTGTGGCCACTGTTGAAAGAGCAATCGTGGATCGAACGCAACATCGACGTGCAACAACAGCAGGTTTTGTACTTTTTGGTATGGAACCAGGAACAGTACGCGCATCACACGGGGCGTTTGCTGGGAAAAAAAAGCCACTTTTGGCCGTTTTTCAGCAGTTGGAACAACGGTCAAGGTCGCAAACAGCTTCAAATTCTCAGTCCGTTCAACGTCTTTTTTCCGGAAAATCCGCTCGTTCGGGACATTTACAACCCGCTGTTCCATCTGTTTCGTTACGAAAAAAACGGCGATGTTGTGCGTTACGGTGTTTTATTCAACCTCTTCCAAGAATACCGACGTCTCGATACGCATGAGCTGGATTTGCATCTTTTTTTCCTATTACGCTTTACGAAAACGCCGCAAGGTAAAAGTTTTTCCCTGTTGAAAGGATTGTTCGAATATAAGAAAATAGAGGGGAGGGTGTCCCTGCGGCTGTTTTGGCTTCCGGCTCGGTCGCCAAAGCAACGCAAGGCTCGCGGAAGATGATGAAAATCCTCGAAGATTGGCAATACGCACTGGTTCTGCTGTTCAAAACGATCGGCGAACTGCGTTTTTTGCCGCGCCAATGGGGGCGGTGCATGCAACACGCCTGCAACATGGGGTATCAAACGTTGCCGATTGTCGGCATTCTGAGTCTGTTCATGGGCGGTATTTTGGCACTGCAAACGGGCTACAGTTTGAACAAGGTGCCGGGTGCGCAAAACTTTCTCGGAAGCATCGTCGGCTTGTCGATGTGCCGCGAACTCGGACCGCTCATGACGGCGTTTCTGCTGACGGGGCGCGTCGGCTCTGCAATCACCGCCGAATTGGCTTCCATGTCCGTTTATCAGGAAATCGACGCTTTAAAAACCATGAATTTATCCCCCGTGCGCCTGCTGGTCATGCCGCGCCTCCTCGGAGGCTTACTGATGATGCCGTTGCTGACAATTTTTTCAAACATCCTCGGTTGGGTCGGCGGTTGGATCGTGGTGCATTCCGTCGATATTATCAGCATCAACGGCAGTATTTACTGGCGCAGCTTGAAGCAATTTGTGGATATCGAAAGTATTAACGACGGACTGATAAAGGCGGAACTGTTTGCGCTGGTTATCATTGCCGTCAGTTGCGCCGTCGGTCTGCGCACCCGCGGGGGACCGCGCGAAATCGGTGCTTCCGTCACAAGCACGATTGTACAAACCATGGTCGCGATTTTGACGTGCGACTTTTTCGTCTCCAAATGGCTGTTGTAGGAAAGACTTTTTAACATGACGGCGGAAAAGCGAGCGGCGGTCGGCATCCAAATGCAACACCTCACCCGGGTGTTTAACGGGAAAACCGTGCTCAATGATTTGAATTTTTCCGTACAACCAAAAGAAATTTTCGTTCTTATGGGTCCGAGCGGTACCGGCAAAAGCGTACTGTTGCGTTTAATCGCCGGCTTAGATGAAGCAACGTCGGGAAGCATTTGCATCAACGGCACGCCGTTAAAAGAAGTGAAGCGCAAAAACAAGTACGTCCTCGGGTTGGTCTTCCAAGCCGGCGCGCTGTTTAATTCCCTTTCCATCTTCGACAATTTGGCACTTTATTTTCGGGAACACCGCCTCTGTTCCGAAAAGGAAATGACCAAACGCATCGAACGGATGCTCGAAATGCTGAATTTAAAAGGCATCGAAAACCAAATGCCGTCATCTTTATCGGGCGGCATGAAAAAACGCGTGGCATTGGCGCGCGGTCTGCTGATGGAACCCGATGTTTTGCTGTTTGACGAACCGACGTCGGAACTGGATTTGCTGACCGCTTCCTCCATCATCGAACTGATCGGTTCCGTCAATCGCCGCATGGGCATTACGACCGTCATCGCTTCGCATGATATTTTGCTCGCGAAAAGCATCGGTCATCACATCGGTGTTCTGCAAAACGGTACGCTGGGAGAAATTTATACGCCTGAAACGCTGTTGCATTCCGACAATGCGTTTATTAAAAACTTTCTTAATCCGACGATTAACCTCGACCATCCGCAATTCCCGTCCTTTTTGTTATGAAACACATCTTCGAAACTCTGAAAGTGCTCATTTTTACCCTGTTCGGCGTCGCACTGACGTTCGTTGTTTATCAGGCACTGAACCGCTTAAATGTCAAAGACAACCGACAAACTTACCTTGTGTACGCAACATTTAAGGATTTGAAACAGTTGCAAATCGGCGACGACGTACGGCTGGCGGGTGTCCGCATCGGCAGTGTTACCGACGCATCATTGCGCGGGAACCTTGCGGTTGCGATGCTGAGCATCGATAAGAAATTTTCCGTTCCGTCTGATTCCGTCGCCACCATCTCCATGGCGGGACTGCTCGGTGCCAACTACATCGCAATTCTTCCGGGAAACAGCCGAAATCCGTTGCAACCGAACGAAACGCTTAAAACCCAAAATCCGATCGACGTCGGTGCCATGCTCCAAAAATTCGGTTCCGTCGGCGAACGTCTCGATCGCATTTTGGCGAACGTTGAAGAAAATTTTTCAAAAAACAACCCGCTGGAAGGCTTGCGTGACATCGGCGACTTTTTCCGAAACAATCGCGAAAAACTGTCCAATGTCGTTGATAATTGCTCCGAAATCACCCAAAACATCAACACGATCACGCGACACGTTACCGAAGGACAGGGCACGTTGGGAAAGCTGATTTACGACGAACACGCCTATGAACAATTCAATGATATGATCCAATCGCTGTCGGATATTGCGAAAAACATCGAAAACGGTCAGGGTCTCGTCGGAAAATTACTCTACGATCCGAAGACCTCGCAGTCGTTCGATGCATTGATGAATAATTTCGATACCGTGGTGAAAAATTTGAAGGAATTTTCCGCCCGTCTCAACAACGAACACAGTACGTTGGGACGGATTATTTCCGACGATTCGCTGTACAAGAAAGCCGAAGCCGCACTGGATAAAGTCGACGGTGCCGTCAACAGCGTTTCCAATTCCGGACCCGTTACGGCAGTCGGTGCCGCCGCAAGCGCGTTGTTTTAAGGGTGATGAGCTTCGGGAGGCAGGTTCGCCACATTTGCGGACGGTTGTTATGGGAGATGCTCAAAAAACGATGGGAGAAGGCGACTTTTGAACATCGACCGTTCAACGGAACAACACATTTCGCAACAAATGGAGCACAACAGGCAGGCAACAGTTCCAATACATCGTCTTCAAATAGAAATTCATCATCCGTTCATACATACCTCCATTTCTGTTTGTTCTCTTTAATTCGGAGCACATTCATTCTCCGTTTATTCAAAATTTCGGATCTTTCCTGAAATACGTACGTAACATACGCTTCCACTAACACACCCCACCGCCAAACAACCTGTATTTATCTTGACCTCCCGTCAACACGGAAAATAATAAAGCTGTTGCCCGCCGGGGTAGCTCAGCGGCAGAGCAGAGGACTCATAAGCCTTTGGTCGGTGGTTCAAATCCACTCCCCGGCACCAGTTTTTGCCGATACCGTTTTTTTGAGATCGGCGTTGAAATTGCGGGGAAGTAGCTCAGCGGATAGAGCTGCGGTTTTCTAAACCGTAGGTCGCGGGTTCGAGTCCCGCTTTCCCCGCCAGGGGGAACGGCGCGTATTGTGCCGATGAGGAAGCAGCTTCGACGTCGCAAAGGAGTTAAACACGAAAGGAGAGCATTGGGAGGTTTCTGACGTTCCGTAACGTATTTTATCTACGATACATTCATTTTTGGGGTACCTTTTTTGTCTCCGTTACCGATTTAAAATACCAGTAATACTCCGCCAATTCCGAACCGTCCAAATCGATCAACGGTTCATAGTGAAAGGCATTCATATGCACAAAATCGGGGAGTACAGCAACAAGACAATCCAATGAATGCACCATCTTCAAATCACCGGGATTTTTTTTACCGAAACTTTTCATCAATTCCCTCGTTCGATTTTTGGAAATATCCTCAACCGATGCTCCCGCATCCAACATGAATTTTTCCGCCGACAAACGAATCCCCATCGCCAAAACAACCTTATCTTCCAACGCAACGATGCCTTTGTCGAACGGGATAACTTCAGATGGTTGTTGCCCGGAAATTGTTTTGTTTAAGTTTTCATCCAAATCCGATATTTGTCCCGACACCGACAACGAAATCGTTTCACATATATCTTTCAGCAATGCGTACACGGTATCGTTTTTATTGAAAGTCAGTTTGTCTTCCCTAAAATCAACATATTTCCCGAAGATTTTAGTAATGGTATCGATCGTAACGTCCTCCGTATACGGTTCATCTTTTTCACATTCTCTCTTACAAAAATAATGCAGACAGCGCGTCAAAATCGTTTCATCACGCTTCACCTTCGCATGACTGACGTCCCTCGTAAAATATATCAACTGTCGCACGAACGGAATAAGTGCCAAAAAACATTTCGGTTCACATACATTCTCCCGTAAATATCGAAACGGATTTTCGGGCTTTTGATATTTATCCTCCGATACCGTAACGATATTTTTGAGATTTTCCGTTCGTTTGGTTGCAACTAATCGATTACTTCTCGGCAATCCCAATCGATTGGATAAACAACGACAAAAATCATAGTTGTGCGAAAAAATGATCCAACAGATATTGGAAGGCACCTCTGCGAGAGACTGCAGATATTCAATCATTGCCATTCGATTTCGACTGTCGAACATATCGGCAATATCATCCAAAATGACAAATTTCGTTTTCTCTGTTTTTACGCTTTGTTCAAACTCACCCAACTTCCCCAGGAAATACAAAAAATTAACGACACGTTTCTCTCCGCCGCTTGCAACTTTTTGAAAATCCTCAAGCGAACATTTCTGTTCATATTCCCCGTCAGATTTCGCAACGGCACACACGAAACGGGTTCGAGTCTGATTGTAAGACACTTTTTCTTCGCGAGATAAAAACCATACAGGCATCGCCGTCCTTTTTTTCAAAAGGAAGGTGCAAAGATTTAAAAAATTATTCTCATTCGTCACTCCCGCGTTTTTTTGCTTATCAAGCAACCAACACAGTTGCTGTTGCATTTCATCGGTCGTAATTGTTTTGTCGAAATCCCTTCCGAATACTTTTATGCATTCCGGTTTAACATCACCGTTTTCATCCGTTACTTCGATGGTGCCTTGAGTTGGAATAAATTCTTCAACATATCTGATCTTTTGAAAAGCCAACTTCCCGAGATAATCTTGATGTCTGAGACTGCTCGCAACCGGTAAGTTACTGATATCTGGAACCTTTTGTCTTTCTCCGTACAATTCATCCCTAATTTCCTCGGCACGCCCTTTGGCGTACAACTCCATTGCTTTGCAAAACGAACTTTTGCCGACACCGTTGTGTGCATAGACGGTCACAACATTACCCTTTGTAAAATCGAACGTATGCTCCAAATATCCAATCCCGAAGCAATGATCCATTTTAACATGCAATTTTTTGGAAGCATTGCTTTCTTTAACAGCCGACGATTGTTCCAATTTTTTCTCTTTATCGATAGATCTCACGCGGATATTTTCGGCTTTCCGCGCTCGTTTTGCAATTTCAAATCTGCACCTTTCCAATATATTTGCTGTCCGTTAAAAAACATTTCTTTCGAAAAGCACAAAAATTCATTCCCTCCCTAAAAACCACAAAACGGCTGCCTTTCGGCAGCCGTTTTGCGAATAACAATGAAAAACAAGAATAACTGTGAATAACAAATTCTAAGCTACGGTAATCGAAGGCTCCCGGTAGACATCTTGTACCGCGTGCAACAACTCGATGCCTTCTTTAAACGGTCGCTGAAAGGCTTTTCGCCCCAAAATGAGCCCCGTCCCGCCGGCACGCTTGTTAATCAGCGCGGTCTCAACGGCGTCATGAAAATCATCCTTCCCCGAAGCGCCGCCCGAGTTAATCAAACCGACGCGCCCCATATAACCGTTCGCCACCTGGTAACGCGTCAGGTCGATCGGATGATCGGTCGTGAGTTCCGAATAGACCTTTTCGTGCGTTTTGCCGAAATTCAACGCCTTAAACCCGCCGTTGTTCGTCGGCAACTTCTGCTTCACGATATCCGCGCCGAGCGTTGCGCCGAGGTGGTTCGCCTGTCCCGTCATATCCGCACTCGTGTGGTAATTTTTATCGGCTTTAAATGCCGAATTTCTTAAATAGCACCACAAAATCGTCACCAATCCCAATTCGTGCGCACGGGCAAATGCCGCCGCCGTTTCTTCGATTTGACGACTCGATTCTTCCGAACCAAAGTAAATCGTCGCACCGACCGCAACCGCTCCCATATCCCACGCCTGCTCCACGTCAGCGAAGTAAATTTGGTCGAATTTATTCGGATACGTTAAAAGTTCGTTGTGATTGAGTTTAACAATGAACGGAATTTTATGCGCATACTTCCGCGAAACGCCCGACAAGACGCCGTAAGTGGAAGCAATCGCGTTGCAACCGCCTTCCATTGCCAAACGCACCAAATTTTCGGGGTCAAAATAATCGGGATTTGGCGCAAAGCTGGCACCCGCCGAATGTTCCACGCCCTGATCGACGGGCAAAATCGACAGATACCCCGTTCCGCCCAGACGCCCGTGATGATACAGCCGCGCCATGTTATTGAGAACGGCGTTCGAACGGTCGCTGTTCATCCAAACGCGCTCGATAAAATCCGCTCCCGGCAGGTATAATTTCTCTTTCGCAATCGTCTTGCAGACGTGCTTCGACAACCGCCCGCCGTCCTGCTCCAAAAATCGTTCAATGTGTTTGTTCATAATTTTATTATAATAAGACGGCTCAAAAGTTACAAATTTTTTGAAATTTTGCGTTTTTTTTAAAATTTTTGTTTAGTCGCCTCCGTACATACGTACATATAAAGATATAGAAGAGAAATACAAAAAGTACCATAATAGAGAGAAATGCCTGCCCGTGAGCGTCACTCGGAGTTTGTGGAAAAACTGTACTCCGCCCTACCTTTTTTAAGGGGTGCCCTCGTATCCCGCTGTTTTACAAATTTTATTCGCAGAGACAAAGATCTTTGCAATACTTCACACCCGTATTCTCTAAAAAAAACATCCGCAGTACCTTATGCCGACAACTTTTTTTAAAAGGACAGGCACCCGCGGCACCCGTACCTGCCGTTTTTTTTCGAAGCACTCCTTTTTTACGGAGCTTGTTTAAAGAGGCGGTACGTTCGGACTCGACGGATCCGCTTTCGAGGCAATATCTTTATCTGTACCTAACTTCGACAAAAACCGCATGCCGTTCGGATAAACGCCGAGGAGGAATTTTTCGCTTTCGTAGGAAACGACCAACAAAAATTGCCGATTACCGAGCGATTTCGATTCCACAATCTTCAGTTCGTGCGACGAGAAGAGCGATTTTCGGTTTAAACGAAAACGCCTTAAAAAACATACCAGTCCGACGATCGCCGACAAAATGCATACCGCCTGCGCCAACGTTAAACCGTATTGTGCGCAAAATGCTTCCGCCTTTTGTAAAAAATTTCCGTAACCCATAGCTGTAATTTAAAAAATTTTACAACAAAACGCAAATATCGGGTACTTTTAAACCGATCGCATCTCCTCTTCCGCATCATACAAAGCACCCCATGACGGACACGCGGCTTCCGATTTCCAAAGAGCGACATCGCGCATAAAAAACAAATCCTCCTTTGTGCGCGTGCAGGCAACGTACAGCAAACGTTGCAGTTCGAGTCGACGATCGGAAGCGAGCTCCGAAGCTTCGGCATCTTTTTTATTCCACAACATTTGACCGCGATACGCGCAGGGATAATGCGGCGTTTGATAACGGACGGAACGGTCAAAAAACGGCATAATCACTGTCTTCCATTCCAACCCCTTCGCTTTGTGGCACGAAAATCCCTGCAACGCGTCCAATTGAATTTCCTCTTCCGTTTCCGCTTTTTCGTTTAAATGCGCCCGCAAACGCCGTTCCAACGCTAACCGCGATTGCCCGAGCTGTTGCGTTTGAAACGCTGTTTCAAGCAAAACATCCTCAAAATACGCATCCTTCGGTGTCGGCGAAACCAAAGCCCTAAAAAATTCAATCAACCGCACCGTTCCGGCACACAGCGATTGTTCCGAGATTTCTTTCAACGTCTGTCGCCACCATCGCCGTACGTCTTGGGTTGCTTTGATGTCATCCGTTGTTTGAGGGTTTAAGGGAAATTTTAATACATTCCCAGACGGGATTCCGCAACGCGCATCCGTTGGCATCGCAAAACTTGCCTCTCGTTCCGAAGCACATGACGGTTGCCCGCCGAAAAGGTGGTCAATCGTCGACGCGCCCTGCCCGCGCTCTTCCGAACAATCGCCTTTGAACCGCTCCGCATCGTTTGTCCAACACACCCGATCGGAATTAAACACATACGCGAGGGCTTCGTCGAAACAGCCGAAGGTTTCACGGAGCAAGCCCGCTTCATCAAAGGTATCCTGCGGGAAGTTGATGCAGTGGATTGCGGCAAGGACGTTACAAAACAGCGCATTGTCGCGACCCGTCGCCTGCTCCGAATGCAGTTGCAGTTTCCAACCGAATGCTTCCAAAGGATCCTTCAACTCACGCAACCATTCGTTCCGCGGTGATAAAATGCAAATGTCGGATAAATCGTGCGGATATTGTTGTAAATAGACGGTTAAAAAATTCGACAGCACACGCGCTTCAAGCGCAACCGCATCTTCTTTGGCAACTTTCCCTTCTTCGCTTTCATACGGAACCGCAATTTCCTTCACGCAACCGTCGTGCCCAACGGACGAATGCAAAGGAACGTACCTGACCTGCTTCGGATCCTCAAAAATCTTCGGGAAGCGCGCATTCAATTCGGATACAACCGTCGGCGGGCAACGGAAGGTCTCCGAAAACACCAATTCCTCGCAACGTTTCGATTGTACAAGAGATCGATGAAGCTCCAAATAATCCCGAACATCCGCCCGAGCACTGTAAATGGACTGTTGCGGATCGCCGACCATCGAAAAGCGATTATGCGGATGCAGGGTAATCATTGTTTGCAGGAAACGAAATTGCGCGCGATCGGTATCCTGCGCCTCATCCAGGAGAATATACAGCGGTTTCTTTTGATAAAACGTCTTTGCTCCATCGGTTTCCAAAATGCGTTGCGCAAACACAATACAATCATCATACGTGAGATAACCGTATTCGCGCCGAAACGCAACATACCGCTCCTTCAACAACCGACCGCACGCCGTCGCTTCCGCGTGCAACTGCCGATAAAACGGGCGAAAGGTTTCGTAGAAAATGTTTTCAAAATCCTTCCCGCCCTTTTCGCAGTGCGGCAATTCCAACGGACGCTGTGTGTTTTGATAAACGGATAACCATTGCCGAAGCGATCGCTTCCTTGCCTCGATATTTTTGAGTACCCGCGGATCTTTCCGTTTCGGTTGAAAATTGAAAATTTCCGACAGATCGACGGTGCAGACGCCTTCGCCCGTTATGTCGTCCGTATCATCGGTTGCCGACCCATCGCTCTTTGCGACATCCAAAAGTTCATCGATATCCAAAAACCGAAACAAATTTCGAAAACACGCGAAATCGGGCTCTCCCAAATTTAAGGAAGACAAAAATTGCTCCCGCACATCGGTATCGTCCTCCAACAGTTCGTAAGGAGTTTCTTCGAATGTTTGTATCAGTTGCCGACAAAAAGCGTGAATGGTTCCGAAAAAACTTTGTTTCAATAACGCGCAAACCGAATCGCCGCTTTGTCTTAACCGTTCGTACACACGCTGTTTCAGAGAATTCGCGGCTTTTTTGGTGTAGGTAATTACCACCAATCCCGGCAAACGCCATGGTTGACGTTCCGCCAGGGTCGCGATGCGCTCAACCAGCGCGTGCGTTTTTCCGACGCCCGCCGGAGCGGTTACCGAAAAATCTCTCTCAATTTCAACCCGAAACCGCCGCCGCGCTTCGGCATCCGAAAGGGTTGGGTCAAAAGACGGCATTATGGGACTGTTTTATCTTCTCATCCGATGCCACCCCGTTCAAATGAAAAAACAACGCATCGCTCGCAAAAGCGCCGCCGCTTCTTCACAAACGCCTCCGCGATAACGTCGTCAACCCGACAAAAAACCAATCAACCGACGGGAACGAAAATGTATGCAACCGAAACCCGGACCGCCGTTGCACCTTCTCAATCAACCCGCTCCGTTATAACGCACTGATGATTGTTTATGACCGAATTAAACAAGCGGACGGAGGCGGAATCTCTTCAAATAAATACACACCGCCAAAAAACCTGAGATGAAACAACAAAATCCCAACCGCCGTGCTTGGATTTTCCGCATTAATGTTTCTGAGAATACCCCTCTAAGAAGTATTTTTCGTACCCAAACAACCGTCAGGTACCGCTCGCGCCCGAGCGGTTTTTGCAAAGAGCCCTCGGGCGAAGAGCAACCCCATCAACCGTACGGCCGGGATGCTTTGCACTCCGCACCCACGCAGACGAGGAAAGAAACGGGTAACGGAACCCGCAATTCCCCACCGCCCTCTGCCGACCGCCGAAGTGCATATTCTATCAACGCCCTTTCGACGGTCTCCGCAATCGTACTCGTCTACTTCGAAAAGTATCCCTTCAAACCGTCTGCATCAGGCTTCATGCCGGCACTGCCTTTATGCCAATCGATCGGACACACCTCGCCGTACTGCTCGAAATGTTGCAGGGCATCGATCATGCGCAACGTCTCCTGCACCGACCGCCCCAGGGGCATATCGTTGATGACCTGATGCCGAACGATGCCCTTTTTATCAATCAAAAACAGCCCGCGATAAGATACCAATGTACCGCCCTCTTGGCGTTCTCCGTCGGCATCGAAATGATACGCCTTTAATTCTTCGTTTTCGATGTAATACCCGCCCGAAAGAACGCCGTAACGCGCCGCGATCGTCTTATTCACATCGGCAACCATTGGGAAGATGATGCCCTTTACACCACCCTGCGCCTTCGGCTGTTGCAACCACGCATAATGACTCTCGACGGTATCGGTCGAACAGGCAATTACATGCGTGTTGCGCTTGTCGAATTCCGGCAAGGCGTCCTGGAAGGCGTGCAGTTCGGTCGGGCAAACAAAGGTGAAATCTTTCGGGTAGAAGAACAGTACAATGTACTTCCGCCCCAGGTACTTCGACAGGGAGAAATTCTCGACGACTTCCGTCCCTTCCAACACGGCGGGAGCCGTAAAACACGGCGCTTTCCGACCGACCAGCGACGTCGGCGCACTCATCTCGCAGCAACAGCCGCAGTCGCAACAATTACACTCGCAGTTATCGCCGCAACCGCAGGTTTTGTTTTTTTCGCACTTTACTTCTTCCATGATGTTTATGTTTTAAAAATTCAATCTCAAAGGCAGGTCTTCTCAAAACACCTCCGCCCCATCATCGTCGTCAAACGCCTTCCGCGATGACGGTTGCGGAGTTGTATCCAATTCCAACGCGTTCGCCATCGGTACCACCAATACGGGCACTTTGGTTTTTAAAGACAATTTTTGTTCCTTAAAAATGCGCGACGGTACGTACTCGCACAACTCGCCGAGCGTCTCCACCGGATGCTTGCGCCCTTTTTTGCTTAAATTAAATGATTTGGCGGTTTTTAATAGTTTTTCCGTGACCGACGTCATCGCATCCTCCTCCGGCAACTGTAACACCCATCCGACCATCTCTTTGCCCGTCAATAAACCCTCGTTATCGGCGACGACGATAATAAATTGCTTTTTCTCGGGAGCGACTTTTGGTTCGTCGGTCTCCGATGCCGCATCCGCCACCGCCGATTGCAGTTCGCCCAAAATCTCGCTCATGACGGAACTTTCCAAATCCGCACGCTTCAAAATGCGCTTTACGACTTCCAAATCGATCTTCGCCATAGTTCCGCTCTCAAAGAAACAAAGAAACGCCGCCGCCGCAATTGTTTTCGAAAAAATACCGGTCATTTTTGGGATGCATAAAATAAAAAAATATTTTTTGATAAATTTTTAAATCCGACCGATATACGGAATAACTTCGAATGTTACCGCAAACAACGGAACGATTCCGCACCACGGGTAACATTTGAACAAACAACCCAAAACCTTATGATAAACCCAAACGCCTCTCAACTTGACGGGCAACAGAGAATCCAAAACGTTCCCGATAATCCGCACAATCCAAACGGAATCGAAAAAAAACCGAAATCAACGTTCGAAAATGCCGTTGAAACTTTCAAAAGAAACACGGCAAAAAGCATGTCCGATGTCAAAGAAACCCACTATCGTGCCGTTTCGGAAGGCACGCAAGGACAAGGCTTCCTCGGCGGGCTGTGGCAAGGGATTAAAAATATCGCACATAACATCAAAGCTTTTATGTCCAGCCCCATGACGAGTGCTTTCAATATCGCTCATGAAGCCGAAACGCTGGTGAAAACAATGAATACCGTAAAACACAGGGAAGAACTTATAGAAGCTTTCAAAAAAAATCCCGACGAAGCAACGCAAATGCTCAGCAAGCTTACGGAACAATTCGGAGACATCGCAGTATTAAAAAAAGAAGGGAACCATAACGGAGACTGCGGAAAATTACTGGATTGCACCATGAGCTTTCTCGGAAGTGCCGTCGAAGTCATTAAACAATGTCGGGAAGACGCCGAGATCGTAAGACAAGAACAGAGAATTTATGATGCCAACTCGAAATTAAAGGATTTTCTGGAAGGATCGCGTAATATGCTGAAAGAAGTAAATGCGAAATTAACGGAAGCACTTCAAAACGATCCGAAGGCGACGCTTCCCGGGACAAAACAACTTCTGCCGGAAGCCGAACTTGCACTTAAAACATACAACATGCGCCTGGAAAACAATCTGGAGCTCCTGAACAGTTTCAAAAACAATTCCGTTGTACGCCAAATTCAATCCGAAAACGCCCGGACAACAAAGAACATCGTCGATACCATCGGAAAATTTGGTCAGTAATATCCCGTATTGTCTCTGCGTCGACAGGTATCTTGAAAGCATTTCCGCCGTATTTTTTAAACATGAGCATTCCGTTGTCAACAATCGCGCCTCATCCGGCAATCCGTCGACCGTCGGTGCGAAACATACGGAAGGTACAAATAAAATTTTCACCCGCCGAACACTCGTAACGCTCAGAGTAAAAAATTTGGTCAAAAAAACAAAAGCAACACACTGTCGGCAGACAACTTACAAAGGTCAACATTATGTCCGTCCATAACAATACCCATATCCATACAGAGAATCTTTTCGTCAATCTCGACAGCCTCAAAAATGCAAATTTGACCGAAAACGAAAAAGCGGTTTTAAGCAAATGCGACTATGCGGATTTCAAGACAAAATGGGAAAACGGGCTGAATAACATTTCGGGCAAGCCGAACATCAGGAACGTAAAAGAGGCCAAGGAAGGTGTTTTCAGGCGGCTCGGTGCCGCGACGGGGTTTATCGGTTTCGAACCGTGGAAACAGTCGAAACAAATCTTTTCCGACTGGAGAAGCTTTGACAGTTACGTAAGATTCGACATTAAGTCGGAAACGTACCAAAAAATTGCCAAAGCAAATCCGCAGTATTTCGACAAAGTCATCGAACATCTGGAACAGGTCGCCGATGAACTGGACGGAAGGGCGGATGTCCGCATCGGTACTTTTTGCTCACACCAGTCGGGGGAAACGTTGGCGATGTTGGCGAGCAATTTCCGAAGCACCGCCGCCTTCCTGAAGCAGAAGATGAAAGGAGACGATGCCCCCAAACCGGAAAACAACAACGCAAATTCCGTAGCGAACCCGGCCAACCGACCGACCGTTATCAACCATTACCACAATAATATTAACATCGGTCAGATTGGGAATAACTATATCGGTCATGCGGGAGACAATAATTTCTACAACAAAAACGGCAACATGGGGGTGATGTTCCAGGGAAATCCGAGCGACATCCGGCATACCGGCTTCAAATCGAAATATTCGGTTTCGAAACCGGAACATTTGTTTTATTCGCCGACCATCAACGGTAAGAAGCTTTTGGAACTTACATCGGAACAAGCCCTGGAGCTTTTCAAGCACAACAGTGATAAGAAAAAATCGTTCGAGATGCAACGGAGCGGAGAACTGACGTTTGAAGCGCAAAAACCACTTTCCAAAGAGGAGCCGGAAAACATTAAACAACAGGTTGATTCGATAAATCTTGGATCGGAGGAGCCGCAACAATTACACGAAACAAAGAGAGACTTGAAGACCTGTTATAAGAAGGAAGAACCGGCAGAACTCCAACAATCACAGGCACCGAAAGAAGCCGAAAACATAAACTCCGTTCAACCGAAACAGACTGCGATTGAAAACTGCAGCAGCAAACTCAGGCAATTGCGTATAATGTTTTTTGCAAATTGGGATGCAATAAATAAGGATTTAAAAAACGGGAATAATACTAAATCCGGAGATACCGATAATTTTAAGAACAAGGTGCAGTTTTTTAACAAAAGTGCAGGAAATTTTGGGAACGAAATAACGCCTGAGAAAGTTATTCACGAACTCCGACAACTAGAGAGTGATCTGAATAAAACTGTCGAAAAGCAAAATAAAGTCGATGGAGATCATTGGAGCAGCCTGGAACCGTTACTTTCCGGAATAGAGCTGATGTTATCAAAGGATAAAACAACAGCCGAAAGGGAAATCAAAGACAAAAGGAAAAAGTCCGAAAACTTATCTGTTGATAATCAGGAGCATGGGATAGGTTTTTCAAAAGAAATCACGCCGGAAGAAATAAAGAACGCGCAAGAATTGTATCAAAAGCAGAACTACTCCGCGAATAAATTATTAAAAGAAACCTTGGAGACCATCGAATACATACGGGAGCAAGCAGGGTTAAAAAAAAAATAACGAACCCTCCCCCGCAGGATACAACTAAAACAAAATCACAACCAAAGCCTCGGTCTGATGTAAAGGGAATAAATGTACAGCAAAAAAACGATCAATTGTCCACCCTTGAACGAAGACAACAATTCGGCATGAAAATCGAAGAAAAAAACAAAAATCTCAAAAAGAGAGCCGACAAACAGGAGAAGCTACATGAACCGTCCGCCAGGGAAAGGAGAGAAGCGTATCAAAACGATACGGTCGACGTGGTAAATACAAACATGAAGAAAGACCTGTTTGATCGGAATGCTCACAAATGGATACCGAATGACGGCTCAAATATGCAAAAGACCGCCGATAACGAAAACTATAAAACGTTCAACACAAACGTCAACGACGCGTTATTTCACAATCACTGATTGAATACCGCCCGAACAGAACCGATAACCACCATTGCCGCGAACGTTCACGTTCGTCATAAGCACACAACCGCAACAGCACCAATCGGGAGCTTCAATCAACCGCCTCCCTGGTACCCGGAGAGGGGGTCGAACCCTCACTCCCTTGCAGGAATCAGATTTTGAGTCTGACGCGTCTGCCGATTCCGCCATCCGGGCACGGATAAAACATCCTTATGTTGGAGGACTTTCGAAGCGTCGGGCAAGCTTTTTTCTCAAAAACACCGCTTAAAGGACAACCGCCGCACATATCATATTCGAACCGCTCCTCAAAGAGGACGGCGGCGCGGAGGAATACAGCGGTTCGTCGCAGGGGGATATCTCAAACCCGAAGCAAAACAGGCAACCGTCCCGAAAAGACCTGCGACAAATCTCACCTTTTCAAAGCACTTATCCGACAATATCCCGAAATCACGCCCGCAACTCAACCGAAGGAAAGCCTAAAACCCTCGAATCACAACGCAACCGTTACGCACGTTATCCCGTACGTTGCGACACCGACACGGCGCGATCGAACACCGTTCCCTTTTACCCCTCCGCCTTCACCTCATTCACCAACGGCTCACCATTGAAATACACCCGAACGCTCTCCAACGTCGTTGTTGCGATATTCGTCAGGGCTTCGCGCGTAAAAAATGCCTGATGCGAACTGATAAAGACGTTCGGAAACGTCATTAAGCGCGCCAAAACACCGTCTTCCATAATTTCATCGGAGTGATCGCAATAAAAATAAGAACTTTCATTTTCGTATACGTCCAACGCCGCCGCGCCGATAATACGCTTCTTTAAACCGTAAATCAGCGCTTTGGCATTGATGAGTGCGCCGCGCCCGGTATTGATTAAAATCACGTCTTTCTTCATACAGTCGACGGCCTTGCGATCAATCATATGCACATTGTCCTTCGTCAGCGGACAATGCAGGGTGAGGATATCCGATTGTCGGTAAAGCGTTTCCAAATCCGTGTATTGAACGTTGTATTGTTTCGCAAAGGCTTCGTCGGGATAAATGTCATACGCCAAAAGCTTCATCTCAAACCCCTGCAACAGTTTGATGAGAACGCGCGCGATTTTTCCCGTTCCGACAATGCCGACGGTTTTGCCGTGCATATCAAAACCGAGCAAACCGTTCAGGGAGAAATTGCCGTCGCGAGTACGGTTGTAAGCTTTGTAATACTTGCGATTGGCGGTCAGCATCAGTCCCAAGGCGTATTCGGCAACGGCATGCGGTGAATACGCCGGCACGCGCACGACATGCAGTTTGTCCTTTGCCGCTTCCAAATCGACATTGTTAAAACCCGCGCAACGCAATGCCACCAGCCGCGTTCCGCCTTCGTACAGTTGATTGATAACGGATGCATTCACCGTATCATTGACAAACACACAAATACTTTTACACTCCTTCGCCAGCGACGCCGTGTGTTCGTTCAGCGGAACGGTAAGAAATTTCAAATCAAATCCGAAATTTTGAGTTTCGTTGATGTGCGTAAAAAATTGATCATCGTACGGCTGGGCACTGAAAAATAAGAGCGTCTGATGCGTGTCGGACATATTTTGATTATAGGCAAGCTTTAAACACGTCGCAACGCCTTCCGCGATGCTCGGTTCCGACAGTCAAAAAAACACCCCGGTCGCCCGTGAGTCACAAAACGATCGCAACAACCGCACCGAACACGCTTGCGATCGGTGTTATTCACCGCCGATACGACACGTTTCGAACGGCATCCCGGTATATATCCGTTAACGGTTGCCTTTTTAATTCCCGCAATGCTCCCGATAAAACGCTTCCCACCGACCGCCTTTAATCGCCTCGCGTATACTTTCCATCCAGCGCACCATGAAACGCGCGTTATGGATCGTTAATAACAGTCCGCCCGTACCTTCGCGGGCTTTGAACAAATGATGCAGGTAGGCGCGCGTAAAGTTTTTGCAGGTATAACAGTCGCAATCCTTATCAATCGGATTCATATCCTCGCGATAACGGGCATTCTTTAAATTTAAATGCTCTTTGGCGTATTCGGCTTCGGGTTTCGCAATCAGCGCGCAGGCATGGCGGGCAATCCGCGTCGGATGCACACAGTCAAAGGTATCAATACCCGCATTCACGCCTTCCAAAATATCCCGTAACCCGCCGATGCCCAAAAAGTGCGTCGGGCGTTCCTTCAAGTTTTTCATCACAAAATCGACCAGCGCATACATTTGCTGTTTGTCGACACCGAGACTGCCGCCGATCGCCTGCCCAAAGAAGGGATTTTCGTTGATGTAATCGATACTTTCGCGACGCAAATCTTCGAATTCGCCGCCTTGCACGATGCCGTAGAGGCGCTGTCGATTGTCGAAATGCTCTTGAAAATACTTCAAACTTCTGGTTTCCCAACGGTGACTGCGGTGCATGGAAGCCGCGGTCTGAGCCTTCGAAAAGTGCGTCGGTGCGCATTCATCCAGCGTCAAAATAAAATCCGCTCCGAGATTTTGTTGGATTTCGATCGACTTTTCAGGCGTTAAGAAGCGTTGCGAACCGTCGATGTGCGAACGGAACAATGCCCCGTCCTCGGTCACCTTTAAGAGAGATTTTTGAAAATCCGACCGATGCGCTTTGCCTTTGATTTCGTCGATGACGCGCCCGTAGGCTAAACTGAAAATCTGAAACCCACCGCTGTCGGTCAGCATCGAACCGTTCCAACCGACAAAGCGGTGCAATCCGCCGTGTTTGGCAACCAATTCATACCCCGGTTGCAACCACAAATGATAGGTATTACCGAGAATGATTTGCGCACCGACATCCTTTATCTGCGCCATGGTCGCGCTTTTAATCGCCCCGTGCGTGGCGCAAAAGATAAAGTTCGGCGTCTCAATACATCCGTGCGGCGTCTCGATCCGCGCACAGTGCGCGCGTCCCGTTGACGCACGTGCCGTAATCGTGTAGGAGAAAGTACCGCCGGTTTCCACGCAACCGCTTCCGTCAATCTGCCCTCTTATGCCTCATCCTTATCCGTCTGCACAACCTTGCAGATGCCGACCAACGTATCGCCTTTCTCCAAATGAATGAGACGCACGCCGCCGGTGGAACGTCCGATGACGCGCACGCCCTTGACGGGTGCACGCACCGTTTGTCCCGATTGAGTGAAGAGCATCATTTCATCATCCTTAGAAACCGTAATCGCCCCGGCAACGCCCTCCGTCCGCATGGCGATCACACCCGTTCCGCCGCGCTTTTGCAGACGGTATTCCGAAAATTCCGACCGCTTCCCCTGACCGTTGCATCCGGCAATCAGCAATGTACGTTCGGGATCAACGCGCAACAGGGATTTCACATAATCGCCGTCGCGCAACCGAATGCCGATAACGCCACGTGTGGCACGTCCCTGCTCGCGACAATCATTCTCGGAGAAACGCACGGACATGCCTTTATAGGTAATTAAAATCAACTCATCCGCACCGCCCGTCAGTTCCGCTCCGATAATGCAGTCGCTTTCGTCCACCCGCATGCCGATCAATCCCGACGCGCGGTAATTCTTATAATCCGCCAACGAGGATTTTTTCACAATACCGTTGCGCGTCGCCATCACCAGCGAACAGGTTTCGTCAAAGTCCTTGAAACACAGCATCGCCGCAATCGTTTCGCCCTCCTGCAACTGCAAAACATTAACCAGCGCACGCCCCTTGGACGTACGCGAACCCTCGGGAATATCGTAGACCTTTTGGATGTACAGACGCCCGTTTTGCATTACGAAGAGGATGAAATCGTGCGTGCTCGCGGTAAAGGAATGCTCGATAAAATCCTCGTCATACTGCCCCGCACCGATGACGCCCTTGCCGCCGCGCTTCTGCAAACGGAATTCATCCGTGTCGGTGCGCTTGATAAACCCCTTGTGCGAAACCGTGATACTGCAACCGACATTTGGAATAACGTCCTCGGGACGAAATTCCGACGCCGACGGCATGATACGCGTCTTGCGGTCGTTACCGAAGGTATCGCGCTCTTTGATAAATTCCTCCCTCAATACCGACAGCAGTTTCGCATCGCTCGACAAAATCAACCGCAACTCCTCCGCGAACTTTAACAATTCAGCGTATTCGGCATCCAATTTCTCGCGCTCCATCCCCGTCAGCTGGTATAAACGAAGTTCCAAAATCGCCTCGGCTTGAATGTCGGTAAGATGATACTTGGCGACCAACGCCGCGTGGGCGACTTCGCGCGAAGGCGATTCGCGGATGATTTTCACGAAATCATCCAGGTTGTCGATGGCAATTTTGTAGCCTTCCAGAATGTGCAACCGCTCTTCCGCTTTTTTCAGACGAAACCGCGTGCGTCGTGAAACCACGTCGCGCCGATGCTCCATATAACACTCCAACAGCTCCCGAATGTTCATCTGTTTCGGACGCTGTTGATCCAACGCCAGCAGGATGACGCCGAAGGACGATTCCAGCGGTGTAAGTTTGTAGAGTTTGTTCAGCACCACGCGCGCAATCTCGCCGCGCTTCAATTCAACGACGATGCGGGTGTTTTCGTCCGATTCGTCGCGCAAATCCGAAATCTCCGTCAAAACCTTCTCCCGCACCAAATCGGCGATTTTGGTCACCAAATTCGCGCGGTTCACGTTGTAGGGGATTTCCGTAATGACAATCTGCTCTTTGCCGCCTTCAAGTTCCTCGACGGAGGCTTCGCCGCGCACATGCAAAATCCCGCGCCCGGTCTTCAAATACGAAGAAATGCCTTCCAATCCGACCACTGTGCCGCCGGTCGGGAAATCGGGTCCCTTAATAATCTTCGCCAATTCATCCACCGTCGCGTCGGGACGATCGGTGAGCAAAATCAACGCATCCATCAATTCCCGCAGATTGTGCGGCGGAATGTTGGTAGTCATACCCACCGCAATACCCGTCGAACCGTTGAGGAGCAAATTCGGCAATGCCGCCGGCAGCACCGTCGGCTCAAGCTTGCTTTCCTTGTAGTTGGGAACGAAATCAACCGTATCTTCGTCAATGTCCCGCAACAGCTCTTCCGCCATCTCTTTGAGACGGCACTCGGTGTAACGGTACGCCGCCGCCGAATCACCGTCGACGGAACCGAAATTGCCCTGCGGATCCACCAGCGGGTAACGCATCACCCAGTCCTGCGCCAGGCGCACCAACGCATCGTACACGGAGCTGTCTCCGTGGGGGTGGTAATTCTTTAAAACCTCACCGACCACGCCGGCGCATTTGTCGAACGGGCGGTTGTGAAGCAGACCTTCGCGGAACATGGCGTACAAAATCCGCCGATGCACCGGCTTGAAACCGTCGCGCGCATCCGGCAACGCGCGGCTGACGATGACGGACATCGAATAATCGATGTACGCCGACTTCATGATGTCATTGACGTTCGTGTCGATGAGAAATTCTTTTTCCGCATTCATAACCGTTACCTGCTCCGCTTATTGATTGATTGTCCTGATAAAAAACGATCGATGTCTCCCAACCTCTTGTACCTTAATCGCGCCGTCGCACACCCGATACTTTCTGCGGACATCCTCCCGAAAAACGCTCTTTCCCATTTTCCTAAATATCCAAATTTGCCACATTCAGCGCATTATCCTCGATGAACGTCCGTCGAGTCGGAACATCGTCGCCCATGAGCATCGAAAACGTCTGCTCCGCCTCGGCAACATCCTCCAAACGCACCTTCAACATACGGCGTGTTTTCGGATCCATGGTCGTTTCGAACAACTGCTTCGGGTTCATTTCACCCAAACCTTTATAACGCTGGATGTGTAAGCCTTTGCGCCCCAACTGCCGAACGGCTTCGACCATATCCGCCAACGTCGCCACGGGAATATCCGCCTCCTTGGCATTCGAAGCGGTATCGCGCAAGGTAAATTGCGGTTCGCCGTTCGGCGCAAACGTCGGTATATCACCGATAATTTCCTTTAATTGCCCCAAAACCTGCGTAATGTGTGTGTGCTCGAAAATCTCGCTCACGGTGATGCGCTGCGAACGTTTCTGACCGTCGATTTCGATTTCCCGCACGGTGACGTTATTGTAGACATCGTCCAGGTTGTTCTCGACGTAGAACCGCGAACGCGCTTCATCGTCGACCAAAAATCCGAATTTCTCGTCATTGCCCGTTCGGATACGCGCCAGGTACTTCGGAACATTTAAGGTGCTGCGGTCGAATTGATCCAAATAAACATGCAGATCGCAACCGTGGCGCACCACCGACGCACACAGCTGTTCCAGCTTCGACAAAAGCGACAACAAAGCTCTGATTTCCGCATCCGAAAAGAGACGATTGTCCGATTTGCGCGTAAATTGCACGCCCTCCGAACCCAATTCGAGCAAAATTTTATTCAGTTGCGCATCGTTGTCCACGTACTGCTCGCGTTTGCGACGCTTGATTTTATACAGCGGCGGCTGGGCAATGTACACGTAGCCGTGTTCGATGAGACCGCGCATTTGTCGGAAAAAGAACGTCAGCAACAGCGTCCGAATGTGCGCACCGTCGACATCGGCATCGGTCATGATGACAACTTTATGATAACGCGCCTTGGTGATATCGAACGCACCGTCGCCCGTTTCGCCGATACCCGTTCCGCACGCCGTAACGATGGTGCGAATTTCTTCGTTGCTCAACACGCGATCCAAACGCGCTTTTTCGACATTCAAAATTTTTCCGCGAATGGGCAAAATCGCCTGATGTCGCCGATCCCGCCCCTGCTTCGCCGAACCGCCCGCGGAATCTCCCTCGACGATAAAAACTTCACACAATTCGGGATTTTTTTCGGAACAATCCGCCAGTTTTCCCGGCAAACCGCCGCCGCTTAAAGCCCCCTTGCGAACGGTATCTCGCGCTTTCCGTGCCGCCTCCCGCGCCCGCGCCGCCCCGAGACATTTTTCGAAAATCACCCGCCCGAGCTTCGGATCGGTTTCGAACGCATATTTGAGTGAATCGCCGACGATCTTTTGCACAATGCCGTCGACTTCGCTGTTGGAAAGCTTTGTCTTCGTTTGACCCTCGAAACGCGGCTCGGGCACTTTGACGGAAATAATCGCCACCAAGCCTTCGCGCACGTCTTCGCCCGCCAAAGACGGATCTTTGTCTTTGACCAAATTATTTGCCTTACCGTAGGTATTAACCGCGCGCGTCAGTGCCGTGCGGAACCCCGACAGATGCGTTCCGCCTTCGATATTAAAGATCGAGTTTGCATAGGCATAAATCTGCTCGTTGAAACCGTCGTTGTACTGCATCGCGATATCCACGCAGATGCGCCCCGTTTTGCCGTGGGCGTCTGTAACATCGGATGCGCCGGAAAACGTAATCGGATTCGGATGCAAAACCGTCTTCCCGCGATTAAGGTATGAAACATATTGCGCGATACCCTTGTCATAGCGGAACACTTCGCTTTTCTCGACGCGCTCGTCGTTCAGCTCGATGCGAATGCCGGGATTGAGGAACGCCAGCTCGCGCAGACGCTTCGCCAAAAGTTCGTACTTAAATTCCCGCGTTTCTTCGAAAATTTCCGGATCCGGCAGAAACGTGATGCGCGTCCCGGTGCGGTTGCTCTGACCGATTTCCTTTAACTTTTCGATCGTTTTACCGCGCGAGAAACTCATCTTATACACATGGCCGTCGCGCCGCACTTCCGCTTCAAATGCCTCCGAGACGGCATTGACGCACTTGGCACCGACCCCGTGCAGACCGCCCGAAACCTGATACGCGCCCTTGCCAAACTTGCCACCGGCGTGCAGGTTCGTCATCACCAATTCCAACGCGGGAATTTTATACGTCGGGTGAATATCGACGGGAATACCGCGCCCGTTATCTTCCACCGAACAGGAACCGTTCAAATGCAGTTCGACTTTAATCTCCGTGCAGTAGCCGGCAAGTGCTTCGTCGATGGCGTTATCGACCAATTCAAAAACGCAATGATGCAACCCGCGTTCGTGCGTATCGCCGATGTACATGTCGGGACGCTTGCGAACGCCTTCCAGCCCTTCCAGCTTCTGAATTTTCGACGCATCGTATTTTTCCTGCACCTTCTCCGGCACCGACATCGCCTCTTCCAACGTCATCTGCGTTTCTTCCGTCCCCATGTTTGCCCTCATTGTTGATTAAATGAAGGAATTTTGCAAGGAAGGAAAACGCACGAAGTATCCTAAAATGAAGGAAACAACCGTTTCGGAACTTTTGCTTATCCGGAAACGATCGTCACATTGTCATCTCTCCCGATACTTAATACACCCCGATCGTCAACACGGAAAGTTCTGCCGTTGCTTGTGAGACCTTAACAAATTTTCAACTTTATTCTTAAAAAAACAAACCCTGAATTCCGCCAAAAATCAATCGAAACAACTCCGCCCCCCTACACCGCCGTCAATTCCCGCGATTTTTCCTCCAAAATCGCATCGATTTTCTTCACGTAGCGGTCGGTCAGGGTTTGAATTTCCTTTTCGAGCTTTTTAACGTCATCCTCGGTGCAGGTGCCCGCTTTTTTCATTTCTTTAACCTTTTCCAATGCGTCGCGACGGCAACCGCGCACGGACACTTTGCCCTCTTCCGCCATGCCGCTCGCAAGCTTCACCAGCTCCGCGCGGCGTTCGCGACTCAATCCCGGCAACGGGCAGTGGACGCTTTCGCCCATCACGGAGGCATTGATACCTAAATTCGCCAATAAAATGCCTTTTTCGATGGGTTTCAAATTCGTCTTATCCCACGGTTGTACGCGCAACGTACGCGCATCGGGCGTGGTGATTGACGCAATATCCTTCAAACGCATTTTCGAACCGTAGACCTCGACAAAAACGTTTTCGAGCATTTGCGGCGACGCTTTCCCGGTATGCAGGGTGCCGAATTGCCGTTGCGTGTGATCGACCGACTGTTGCATGGCGGTTTCTGTGGGCTTCAAAATTGCGTTAAAATCCATCGTCCTTATTTTGTGAGGTTTTATCTGTCAAAGGCAACGATGAATGCGATGTACACACTTTACGGACGGCTTCAACGGAAAATATCGATCAAAAGCGGTTATCAAAGTGCCTTACATTTGAAAAACATTCGTGAACCCGAATTTTTGATAAAAAAATCCGAAAATCGTCCGATATTTTTGATAAAATGGCAGAAAGGATCTTATGACCGATAACCGCATATCCCCACAAATCGGGAACACGACCTCCGCGGATCTTGCAGGACTCTTCCCTGCGGAAAGCGATGTTGCGTCCGTTTCCAAAAACTCCGTCGGGAACTTCTCCGAAAGTGCCCTTGTGCAAAATCTCGGCAAAGCGGGCAACGTTGTGCATCTGAATGCCCGTTACGACGGCACGCAAAGAACAGTGAATGCCGTTGCGAACGGAAAGTCCGTATTTTCGAAATCAAAACATATCCCGCAAAGCGCACCGCAACCGCAAAGCGATACAATCTCGGTCGGGCTGGATGACACCGCGCTTAACCGCGTCATCGCATCGAAACCCTAAAAATTCGCACGGAAGCATTCGAAAAGACGCGGGAACCGTATCAGAGAGATTTGATGCGGAACCCAAGAAATTTTTTCAAATCCGTCTTTGCGGGAATAAAACAAAAAAACATTAACAACCATCAACCCGTCGTACATCCGTCTTAAACAGATTCGGTCGATACAGAAGTTTCGGCGCCTCACTCTCCTACCCGCGTCCCGAGCCCCTTCCCGTGTGCCGCTTCGTAAATCGCATTTGGACGATGGACGTTAAACACAAACAGCGGCGTCTTTTGTTCGCGGCATAATTCGAACGCACACGCATCCATCACCGCGTAATGCCCTTCGCAGGCTTGTTGATAGGTCAAATATTCGAAACGCTTCGCATCCGAAAAACGCTTCGGATCTTTATTAAAAACGCCGTCAACGTCGGTTGCTTTCAATAAAAGATCGGCTTTTATTTCGCAAGCACGCAACGCCGCTGCGGTATCGGTCGAAAAAAACGCGTGCCCCGTCCCGCCGGCAAACAACACCACCGTGCCATCCGACAACGCCTGCCGTGCGCGTTGTAAATCGAAAGCTTCAATACTCCCACCGCATAAGGAAGTGCCGAAAATCACTACATCCAATCCGACTTTTTGGAAACACGCCCGCAGAAATAAAGCATTCACACACGTCGCCGCCATCCCGATTTCGTCGGCAATACAACGCTCCAAATCGTAACCGTTCCGACCACCGCGAAAGATATTGCCGCCGCCGATCACAAGCGCAAGTTGGAAACCTTCGTCGTGCAGGTGTTTCAACTGGTCGATGACGGCGTTAATTTTTTCAATATCCCACAAGTCGGTCTCGTTTTTTAAAAATTCGCCGCTTAATTTGAGTAAAATGCGTTTCATACTCTTTTAAAAAAAACACCCGCAACTCCATCCATTTAAAACTGATCCCATCGGACGACACATAATCTTCATCGGCGCAACCCAGTGACAATCGCCGTTTAAAAACGGAGGCGTTACCACCCGATGCACCTAAACCCACGCCCAAAAGTACCGTTCCCGATGCGACAAATCAAGCGTCGATTGCGTTTTGACATAACCGAGCGTTTTTGCGTACGCACGCAAAGCAGCGTGTTGGGTGCAACCCGTTTCCATCACCAACAAACCGTCGCGCTTCAGATACTCGGGAGCTTTTGAAAGAATGTATTTTAAATCCGCCAAACCCTCGTCTTCCGCCGTTAAAGCACTTTTCGGCTCGAAACAACGCACTTCCGGTTGCAACGATCGGTATTCTTCCTCACTCACATAAGGAGGATTGGAAATAATCACATCAAACGTTCCTTTGATGTTCGAAAACCAGTCGCTTTGTACAAAAGAGATGCGCTCCCGAACATTGTTCACAATCGAATTTTTTTCGGCAACCGCCAAAGCCTCAACCGAACAATCGACCGCAGTAAATTTGACACTCGGAAACAACGCCGACAGTGCAATCGCAATCGCCCCGCTGCCTGTTCCGAGATCCAAAATTTTCAAACTCTTTTGTCCTTCATACCCAATATCCGACAAATCCGATGGTTCTTTGAAAAAATTCTCTTCCAAATACCCTCGTACCTGATACACTGATTCCTCCGTTTCGGGACGCGGAATGAGTACGCATTTATCAACCGTCAACTTTTGCCCGAAAAAATCAACCTCGCCGACGATATACTGCAACGGTTCCCGTTGCGCCCGACGCATGGACAACGCCCGCAAACGCTCCGTCTGCTCCGCCGTCAGCACTCGCTCGGGCATTAAGAACAACTCCAAACGCTTGCAATCAAGCACAAACGACAACAGCCATTCGGCGTCGGTACTAGGATGCTCAATCCCGTGACGCCCCAAGTATACCGTCAATGATTGCAACGCCTCCGAAACATACATAAAGAAGGAAAGACAACGTGTGAAAAATCATCGGGCACAGCTCCCGCCACTTCCACCGTTACACGCCTTACAACGGTACCCCAACACCGGCTGTCTTACTACCGATCCTCACCGCTATCCGCACAAAACCCGCTCCGTCCGTCCTTACCGACAACGCATCAACCCGGAAACACCTCGGAAACGGGTCAAAAATACACGAAGCACCGCCTTGCAATATCTGTGAAGCACAAGATATAAATCACGCAACACACGGAAACCGCAAACCACGATCCGCTATCCGCACTTCAAACGGCACGCCGGCACGAACCTACGAAACAACCTTCTCGACCAAACCGGCCTTGATCGCCTTCACAGCCACCCAAACGCGACGCACCTGCCCGCTCGGAAGTTTAATCTTCACGCGTTGCAGATTCGGCTTAAAAATGCGCGGCCACTTCTTCGTCACGTGCGTCCCGATACCGCCGCTCCTCTTCGATTGACCTTTTCGACTGATGCGCGAACCGATCACGCGCTTCTTCCCCGTGATAAAACAAATGCGTGCCATAGAATACTCCCGAGATACTGCTTTCACGGAACGGATTTTTATTCTTCACCGCAAGCTTTTTCGGAAAAACGTGCTGCCTGCCAGAATCGATACTAACGCACGTTGTGCCGACTTCCCCGTCAATCACAACCATACATACGAGTCTTTCGTAATAAAAAAGTGCTTCGTAAAAAAGCAAACGTTCCAAACTTGCAAACTTTTGGAAACATACATTTTTCTTGCCCCCCCCCCCGATTTTGTTTTTTTGGAGAGGATGTTTTTGAGCCTCCGCCGCAAGTTTCTTTTGTATTTTTCGTATTTAAAAAACGCATCGACACTTACGATACATAAGGATGTCGGTTGCGTTCCGATGTACACTTGTTAATTTGCCGAATGACTGTGGAAAACTTCCGAATTTTCAAGGAACTCTACAAGAATTTCCTGACCGACCAAAAGAAACGCTTCGTCACGTACGGCGTCCTTGCCTTTGTCTGCATTTTTCTGGAGGGCTTCGGTTTATCGATGATTCTTCCGACGTTGCAACTTATTTTAAATCCCGAAAAACTTTACGCCATCCTGCCACCATGGCTTGCGGATGTACCGCAAACAAGAATACTCGCAGGACTCATCTGTATTTGTATTGTTTCGATTGTTTTGAAGGATCTGCTGTCAATTGCGAGTATTAATTTGATTTTCAAAATTACCACAACATCCGCTATCCACATCACTGAAAAACTGGTTCGATTGGAACGGAATGCAACGTACACGTTTTTGCTGAAATACAAACAATCGGAATTGCAAACGATACACAGTAAATGTTTAGATATGCGATATTCTTGCTGTCTATTCCATGCTTGTGGGCTTTTTTTTTATGGCACCTTATGCCTTATCATCGGAGGTTTGGCGTTATTTTTCTCGTCCGTGACAGTGCTGTTTTTCCTTTTTTCCGCTATTATCGTTTTTTTTATCACCAGAAAATTTCGATCGAATAAAGAAATACCCATTCGTACTTACGAAGAAGAAAGACAACTGATCAATATCTCGATAATTTCTCAAAAAGAAGCATCCTGCTCGCTTTCCGAAGTTCCGCCTACAAATACACTGGTCGCTACTTTCGCAAAATTGAAACAACTTGATGATTGGATTGAATATATATCACAATCCAAATTCTTCCTCCTGGAGTTTCTCGGGAGTATCTGCATCGCTGCAACGATTCTTCTCTCGCACTTTTTTTATCCGTTTTTGGTTCTGATGCAGCAAATCGCGTTTCCGGTTATTTGCCTCGTTCGTATCCTGCCGTACTTCAATCGTTTTTGTGTATCAAAAGAACATGTCAACACTTACAAAAGCAGTGCCGCTTATCTCAATGATTTCTATCGGCAGCTGTTAGAGCATCAGTTGCCGCCGCATGACGGAGAACGTGTAACTTTTCGGAATCAGTTGCGGTTGGAGAAAGTTTGTTTTTCGTATGATACGGAAAATAAAAAAGAGGTTTTGCATGACGTTTGTCTGACCGTCAACGAAGGCGACTTTATCGGATTGACGGGAAAATCGGGTGCGGGGAAAACAACGCTCATGGATATGATTTTAGGGTTATTGCCACCGACAAAGGGCACTTATTCTGTCGACGGGAATATCATCACGGCGCACAATCAACTGGCACCGTTTTTCGGGTATGTTTCGCAAAATCCCTGCATTATTACTGAAACGGTTGCGGAAAATGTTATTTTCGGACGCGAACCGAATGCCGAACAGGTCGAGCGCGTTTTGAAGATGGCGCAGTTGGATGAATTTCAACCGGATATGTATCTGGCGGAAAACGGAAAAAACATCTCGGGCGGACAGAAACAGCGGATTGCGATTGCGCGCGCATTGTACGGCAATCCGAAGTTGTTGATTCTGGATGAAGCCACAGCGTCTCTGGATGCATTAACGGAAGAGAAAATTTCGAACGTCATCGCTTCGTTGAAAGGCAAATGCACCGTGATTGCCATCGCCCATCGCCTCGGAACATTGAAGCAGTGCAATCGTCTTGTGTACATGAAGGAAGGGCGCCTCGCCGCAGAAGGCACTTTCGACGGTTTATATCAGTCGAACGAAGAATTTAAAGAGTTGGTGGACGCATTGGAACGACAATCACATTTGGTTCACGGCGATGGAGCGACTGCAACAACGGCGGCTGTTTGAAAAACTGCCAAAGATACGGGAACGTTTTCCAAAAGCCCTTCCGACCGCCTGCGCCGGGATGTGTAGATGACCGTGGTGGAAGTTTCTTTAAAAAAACGCACTTCGGCTTTGTTTCAAAGGGAACTCCGATATACATGAAAGAATCGCAAATAAAATAGAACCCGTCGGATGCCTTTAACAGTTTGCCAATAGTGTCCAAAGCCCGTATGTGCATAAAACTGTTGTACACAGAGCATTACCGAAATTATCTTCAATCTCCACCGATAAACGCCACGCCCCTCACGCCCAAAGTGCACTTGTCTCTCACTCCGAAAACGCTTATAATAAATTTGTATGAAGATTCGAGTCGGGATTAACGGGTTCGGGCGTGTCGGACGATTGGTGTTTCGGGCGCTTTGCGAACAAAAACGCTTGGGAGATACCGTCGAAGTCGTTGCGGTCAACGATTTGGTCGGTGCGGACAATTTGGCGTATTTGTTGAAATACGATTCCGTCCAGGGGCACTTTAACGGCACCGTCGAAGCGGACGGCGAAGAAACGCTGGTGGTCAACGGGTATCGTATTCGTTGCCTGGCGGTAAAGGACGGTCCGTCGGCATTGCCGTGGAAGGAGCTCGGTGCGGATATCGCGATTGAAGCCACGGGTCTGTTCACGCAAGCCGAAAAGGCACAGGGACATTTAACGGCGGGCGCAAAGAAAGTTCTCATTACCGCTCCCGGCAAAGGCGACGGCGTTCGTACCGTCGTGTTGGGTGTGAACGACAAAGATTTACAACGTTCGGATACCATTATCTCCAACGCTTCCTGCACGACCAACTGTCTGGCACCGATTACCAAGGTCGTTCTGGATAATTTCGGCATCGAAGAAGGTCTTATGACGACGGTGCACAGCTATACGGCGACGCAAAAGACCGTGGATGGTCCGTCGAAGAAGGATTGGAAAGGCGGGCGCACGGCGGCCATCAACATTATTCCTTCCACGACGGGAGCCGCCAAAGCCGTCGGGCTGGTGTTGCCGGCGGTGAAAGGCAAATTGACGGGCATGTCGTTCCGCGTTCCGACACCGACCGTTTCGGTGGTCGACCTGACGGTTCGCACGGCAAAACCGACGACGTACGAAGAAATTTGCCAAAAAATGAAGGAAGCCTCCGAAAGTTCGTTAAAAGGAATTCTGGGCTATACGGAGGATGAGGTGGTTTCCAGCGACTTTATTCACGATCCGCGCTCATCGATTTTCGATGCCGGCTCGGGCATGGCGCTCAACGATCGCTTCTTTAAACTCGTCAGCTGGTACGACAACGAATGGGGCTACGTCAATCGTTGCGTCGAATTGCTGCAAAAAATGGCGAATTTGTTGTAGTTGTAGAAAAGCTTGGAACACGTTTCGTCGATGCCGGGTTTGTCCGTTATTGCATCGGCGGAACGTGTTTTTGACCATTCGAGACATACTACATGGGATAAACTGGATTGGTATTAGAATATAATTGACTCACGCCCTCCTTGGAAGAGGCAAATAACGCATCTTGTTCCGAAAACTCCAACAAAACGCGCACAAAAGGCAAACACACTTATCGCAAATACTCCGCCTAAAATCCAATTAAAAAAACAACCAAGACACACACCCCGCTCGTGTGATTTTTTCCGTGAAGACAAACAGCAAACCTTTCAATTCTATCTTACGAAAGTTTAATCGGTTGCATCAACTGATAGTGACCGCCTCCGAGATATAGGCGGATGATATTCTTATCCGACGGATCCGAATCGCCCGGGAATAAAAATGTCGTTTCGCCGTTCGGTTGAAACAGCGTTCGGGCAAAACCGCCCGGCTGTTTGGAATAAACCTCAATCGGTTGCCCGACAACCTGCGCCACGTACTTGAAATCGTCATCCGTCAACTCTTGGTATTGTTCTTCCAATCGACGGATGGTTTCTAAACTTTCTTTCGAGTACGAACCGTCCTTTTCTCTCAACTGTTCTTTCGCAATTTCGGCAGCTCCCGTTCTCAGCTGTTGCACGAAAAACTCCTGTTCCTTATTCGGCAGCGGATGCGATCCCTGATCGGGATGAGTCGGTTTCCCAAATTCCGACGGATTGATAGACCCCGTCCCGACCAAAACCGCATAGATCCCGCAATTTCCGTTACCCGGAACGTCCACCAATCTGTATTTCGGCGATGACGACGATACATTCTTCTTCTCAGAAGCGGTCGATTGCATTGAAGATGTTTCGGAAACGGTCTTCTTATTTGAAACCTTCGCATTCGTTCCCAAAGCATCCGACGGTTCCGAATGGATCTTGTCGGATGGCGACGGAACACGGGAAGCAACACTTTGTCGTACTCCGACGGATGTTGAGGTCTTCCCCGCACTTACGTTGCCCGTTCCGACCTGCGCCTGCACCGTCGATACCGCTCCCGATTGCTCGCTAAAGTGTTTTTTAAAAAATGCACCGATACCGTTAAAAAACGCACCCACCCCCTCTTTAACGACACGCCAGGCGCAACCGATACCCTGACCGAGCGAAAAACCGCCCGAAACTTTTTCGGACAAACCTTTACAACAGGCGTTGTTTTTGTCAATAATTTCCCAATCTTCAAACTGTCCGACCGATTGATGCTCAACCGCAGTACTTTGAGAACTTTTCGAACCCGTTGGTTGGACGGAACCGTACATAGGTACTTATTTTCGAAGCAGGATTTGTGCCAAAGGGGAAAAATACTGAAAAAAGTCCCTCTTTTTTCACAAAAAAAGAAATTTTCATCATATTCTTCTTTACGCCGAAAGAATTTCCTTTTTTCATAGAACCATGGAAGTCAAAAAAACACGTAAAATCCGCGGTTTCCTGAGCATCGAGCTGATGTTGGCGCTGAGTGTGATGGCAATTTTGGGCGGAATTTCGCTATACTTCGGGAAGAGGGTTTTCGATAAGACAAAGATGGTAGCGATGATGACGAAGGCTCAGATGTTTATCATGAAATTGCTGGAGTATCATGATTTGATGGGCAGGTGGCCGATTGCCACGGATAATTTTGTGTCCATTCGCGCGGTGGCTTTGGAATTAAACGAGGCATTTGATGAGGTACTTGAATATAATCCTTATTCCTTGAGCAGAGAAAATCCAGAAAAATTCCCGGATATATGGGTTCGTATCGGTGCGCGCAAAAAGCTTAATCGTCATGGGGAAGGTGTTTTGGAAGAACTGCGTCGGCGCACTCAAAGGAATGTTTCGGAAAGTGAAGTGAAGATTTTCGAGTCCGTTCGGTATTTTTCCCCTAAAAAAGGCGATAGACCTTGGATACAATCGGCTGAGGAAGATATCAATAAACGACATCCGGGCATTCATGCTGTTTTAGGATAGAAATTTATCATCCGCAGGCGGTCGGAAGTTGGTCAAACGGTAACCGTGTTGCATACACACAAAGGGGGTGTATCGATGCGATGTGGCGGTGTCCTGCATTGGCGGTCGCCGTCCCAGATATCTTCCCCTCCCTCAACCGTTAATCCGCTCCAACAGCTCCTTTACCTCGGGTGCGTTTAAATCCAGCGGTCGATTGCCGGAAACCGCTTCAAATTCGATGCAGCGCAATTGATTGTTGTGGCGCGTGTCGTGACCGATGAGACCGCTTTGTCCGTTAAGGGCGCATTCAACGGCAAGATCCGCGTGCGACTGGATAAAATTCCGATCAAATGCGTTGGCGGGTGCCGAACGAGCGAAGTATCCGCTTTTCTGCACCAACAGCCTTTCGGCTCCGAGACGTTCTTTTAATTGGTTGCCGAGAACCTGACCGACGTTGATATCCGCCAGTTTCAAATGTCCGAAGGCATCGCGTTCCACTTTTTTGCCTTCCGCTTCCATCAGACGCACAATGCCTTCCGCATCGACAAATTCGCTGATAAAGACATTCAGGGAGCCGACGCGATCGAAAATCGGCTTTAGCCACGCCGCAACGGCATCCAGGTCAAATTTCATTTCCGGCGTATAAATACCGTGAATTTCAAACGCCTCGGGTCGGAAACCGAAGCCCGATACAAACTTTCGCCGTTCCAGCCGTTCCATGTACCGGCGTGCCGTTGCATAGTTGAGCCAACCGCAACTGCGTCCCATAACCTCGTGGATGATGAGAACCTTCGAAGTACTCGTATGTTCGTGAACGATGTTTTCGAAAAACAACGCACCCTGTTCCGCCGCCGTCATTGCCCCGAGGCTCAACTGCACCGGGATGATGTCGTTGTCGATGGTTTTCGG
>JAEEGL016593513.1_pt1 | contig 37017 bp, 20 predicted proteins | sample 9134231 | NCBI WGS metagenome assembly JAEEGL01 (sample SAMN16246548, study PRJNA631951) | gut metagenome | biome: gut microbiome; feature: rumen; material: fiber-attached | host: Bos | place: Iran: Karaj | collected 2018-10 | reverse complement strand
ACCGGTTCCCGGAGGGCCGCTTAGAAGAAGACTCATGGCGCTTCCGTAGATGTAATTTTCCTTCTGGCCCCATTCATCGAATACCTTGTTGCCTATCCTCACGCTCTTGATGACATTTTCAATAACTTCCTTTATATCCACATTGAGCTTCACATCCTTAAGCCTGGTCCTGGGATAGATTATCCTTCCCAGCTTAAGGTTTTTCTCCATACCACCCGCAGACAGTGCAAGCCTTGACAGGAACATGTTCCTGTCTTCACCGTCTCTTTTCTTTATGCTTTCCAGGCCTCTTATAACGCTCGTGGTCTCGCTGGCATTAAGGTGATAGCGCATGGCTGCTTCATTTGGATCAACATCAATATCATAGAGCTTTGAAAAGCCTGCCCATAAAAGCTTTCTCTCATCATAAGACAGCCTCTCGGGAAGCTCCAGAATGAGCGCATCTTTCCTTCGTCTTTTCTTGATCAGAGCAGCTGACGTGTCGCAGCAGATGATAAGCGGCACCTCATAGTCAACAATGACATCCGCCACATCCCTCTCAAAGGCCTCAAGTATATTCTCATCATTATCATTTGTAAGCTCATCCGTAATGCCGTATATGCAGATGCCCGCATTCAGCAGCATTGCTTCTCTCACAAGCTCACTTCGTAGTCTTAAAAAAAGCTCACGCCCGGAGCTCGTAAGGTCTTTAAGACTGATAAACAGAAAATCCCTGGCTATGCTTTTGGCAATATGCTTTGCCAGAAACCTTCTGCCTCCCTGCCTTGAGAGCTGAACTACCTTGCCGCCCTTATCAAAAAATTCCGAGCCCTCCTTGAGAATATCCAGGTTAATAAAGGGCTCATGGAGATCTGTGTCTTTATCAAACAGCTCACAATACATGGATAAAAGACCGGTCATTTCATCACTTCCTTCAAGGAAAGAGACCAGCCTGTCATCAAGCTTAAGCTGCTGATACATAATGGGAGAGGCGGTGGAATCAAGGTTAAAGAACACACGCAAAGGGAGGGCATATTCCAGCACCTCCTTCTCGGAGGGAAAAGGAACACCCTCGATTGCATAAGCCAGTCCCAGGCATACTCCGCATTTAAAGTATTTTTGAATATAATCATTGAAATCGGAATAGAAAAAAGCTGCCAGTGACAGATCAAGAAGTGATCTCATCACATTACTTTTTCCCAGCATATCAAGAAGAGCAAAATATCTTACGGCCTGATAGTCTGACAATTGTCTTTCCTGCTGCGCCCAGTTGTCAATGGCGTCCTTGTCCCCTCTCGAAACCGCATCCAGAAGCTGAGGATATTCCGCGACGGAATCCTCATAGCCCTTTTGTCTGAGTACTTCATCACAGCGCATCAGGATGAAGCTTACGTTGGTCTCCAGGTAAGTCATATCTTTTACTCTTTTCCGAAAAATTGATCCAGCTGTCTTATTTTCTCTTCCAGTTCACCCAGTTCAGAAATATCCCTTAAATAATTCAGGTAGGAATCCAGAGTCGTGATCTGATTTCCCCCTGCCACATACAATATCAGATCGATAAATACGTCCAGCTGGTCCAATACAGTGGCCAGGAAAAATCTGATATTCTCTCTTTCATATTCTGCTGCTCCGATGTTTATGGGCTTTCTGTAGCCGTAAAAGATCTGTCTCAGGGGCTTGTAGAGACAGAAATTTCCGAAGGAAGGAAACTCGCCTGTCGACAGTATCACATTGATATCGTTGATGGCAGATGCCACGATCCCGAAGTTTTCAGGTTCAACTTCCTTAGCCAGAGTAATATTAAAATGCACCGCCGGGTAGGGATAGTCCTCCCCGTTTGGGATTGCCTCAATGGCAGCTTCAATTATTGCCTCGGCGTCATTGACTCCTATGTGCTCTGCAACTGCCCTCAGTACGCCTTCACTATCCTCGCATTCCCCAAATAGCAGCTCAAAATCTTCCTTAAGATTTTTTCGTATCTCGTTAAATCCTGACACATCCTCATTGTTTGTTCCCATTTTCTCCCCCTTCAATTATGAAATAGATTCAAGAAGTACATTTCTCCAATCAGATGGTGCGCCTACGGAATCAAGAAGCTTTTTAAAGCTTACTCTTTGAACAAACTGATTGTAGGTTTCACCCTCGTTTCTCTTAAAGAATGTGCTGACCACTTCTTCTGCAAGCCTCCTGTCACCTTCATTTGGTGAGGCCTTAGAATTCATCAAAAGAGCATGAGTATCCACAGCCATGAAAACGCGCATCAGTGGAGCCAGGTAATGCTTATTATTTATACCGGTCTCTTCCTTTAAGATATCATTAAATCCGGAAACGCTGTCCAGTCCGCTGTCTCCAAGGACATAACCCACATTACTCTTTCTAAGCCCTTTTCCGATGGCGGCGTTAACAATTTTCCCAAGAAAACTTGTTACCTTGCCGGCAAGCTTAAAAGGAAACGATATCGGGTTAAACCAGGACATTTTTTCTCCAAGTCCCATAGTTGTTCCTGTGATATTCAGTCCCTTGGCAATACCATCAATAACAGAATTCGGAATTTCCCTTCCTGATTTCTGCTTTGCAAGTCTTAAGTAAAATGCCGCCTGGGAATTCTGATTGGCAGCATTTCCCAATTGCTGGGCATCACGCTCTTCATTACTGGGATTGACAATTACCCGCTTTGCTGTCTGCATAGCTGTATTAATCCGTTCGGAACTACTGCCAAGTCTGTTTAAGGAACCCCAGGATGCGATTACCGAAATTGCATCTTTCAGAACTCCAAACAGATCTTTTACAATTGAAACAATACCCTTGACGGGATCCGGAATCCATTTGAGAGAATCGAGTATGTCCGCTCCGCCGGAAATAAATCCCAGGACATTGTCAATAATCTTGGATATATGAGGCCATTTGTCATCCCCGGGCTTGATCTTTCTGAGCTTTCCCAGTGACTCAATGGCGTTATAAATATTCTTTATCATCAAAATTACAGTGTTGATCACATTGCTGATGCTAACGCCAAGGGTAGCATCCCCCAGCATTGCCATGACAGGTAAAGCCGCAGCAGAAATACCTCCCGCAATTCCAAAGCCGTACTTTTTGTCAAATTCCATGAGACTGCTGGTGGTACCAATATATTTAACATATTGTTTATCCATGAGTTCCTTGTTAACTCCGGGCAAATTCTTTGAATCACCCAAAGCAGCGCTTGTAATTCCACCCAGCGTGTCGATAAGTGATCCGTCAAGAAGGCTCTGTCCCAGATTGGTAAAGGAAAAAACGCCTTCTCTTCTGGACATAAAGCTCCTCTTAACATGCTGGTCCTGAACCACACCGGGATTCTCGTTATAATTGAGATAGTACTGGATGCTGGCGCTGTTGACATGCTTAAAAAAGTCAGACCTTCTGATGGCTCTTCTCAGTCTCTCCTGTTCATTGGTCTTTTTCCAGTTAGGGGTTCCGAAATACGTCGTCTGGGACTGATCCAGAATATCGTCTTTATTCTCGGAGAAAAATTCATCATTGATAAAAAATCCCCTTACCCTGTTGCCGGTTCTTTTGGATTTGGCAGTATAGATCTTGGAAGATTTCTGAGAAAAGAGGAGACTTCCGTTGGAGGCACGCTCATCCGCCACGAGATTGAAGGCATTCATTGCCTGTCGCTCGTCCTTGTTCACCTCGTTTTCAACCATAACTCCGCCGGGGCCCACCTGATGTCTTGCCAGATATCCCTTGAAATTGTTGTCGATCTTAACGATTCTTCTGGGAGCATTCCCTTCCTGCTCATCTCCAAGGTTATTGATTCCTGCAGCGAAGGCCTCGAATTTGGCCATTGTGTGACGCTTGACCATGCCCTCCAGGACGTTATTTGAATTTTCATTCAAAGCTCTTGAAACACTGAATTCAAAATTGCTGTCATTATATGGATTATTGCGGGCATCATTGGCAAAGTTGTTGATGTTTTCAATGTTATATACACCTATATACTCAGATATATTCTTGGCAACAACTTCCTGTGGTGCCGGATTAGCAGCATCAGGGCGTTCAAAACCGGTCTTTAACTGATCCTCGGTCTTCTCCCTGGACATCATGTAATAATTTGCCATAAGCTTGTCATAAGCTCTGTATCTGGGCTTAAAAGTGTTCCTCTTATAATCTGCCAGATAATTATTCCAGCTTTCATTCAAAGAAGCAATCTGGGAAACGGCATTATTTGCTTCAACACGAGACTTTTGATAAGTTGCGAGAGCACTGTTTGTTTTACCTTCATACCTTCCGAATACTCGTTTAAGAAAACCCGGGTCCTCTGCCTGATGGGCCTGAATCCGGACTTTCAGACGTCTCAGCTCATCCGCATCCTCATTCTGGGCACTGGCTATCAGATTATCAATTGTTGCCACCATAGCATTAGCATCTGCTACACTCATGCGACTGCGGGCAAGAAGATATTCTCCGTACCTGATCCTTGACTCACGAATTTTTCTCTTGGCTAAAGCTGCCGCAGGAAGCATCTGATTATTTTTGTGATCCTGGTGCTGCCTTGCCATTTCCGCTGCCTCTTCAGCTGACAGTCGGTTTTCCTGTGCCATACGGGCCCGCAGAGTATTTCTTACGCCAACAGCTACATCTTCTCTATCAGCAGCTCCGCCGGCAAGTGCATTTTCCCCTGAATCCATAAAATTGTGTTTGTTAACAAGAGCATTACCGTTCAGGGTGCCAACATCACTGACAAGACCCTTTTCAAAAGACATTTTTTTCGGAGCTGCTTCTTTTACTTCAGGTGGCATAATATAACCTCCGTGTCGAATAGATCATTCTTCGCAGAATGGTTGATATATCGATTATTAATAGTGTAACATAGCAATCATACTCTCTCAACCTTGGGCAGTGAATGAGGTTTTAAAGCTGTTTAAGCAGTAATCATGCTGCCTTCATCTTGTCAAAAATTCCGGTGATGGCAGATGCATCGGTCTTACCAATCTGATCCTTAAGTCCCAGTACCAGCATAACTGTCGTTGCCATTACCTTGGTCTCCCTTACGGGATTGAACTTGCTGGCGCAGTATGCAATGGAAGTTGCCATCTTCATACCCGTATCCCGGACAAGCTCATCCTCGTTTTCATATCCACTGCCCTTGCAAACGATATCAAGAACATCCCGGTCCATAAGCTCTGCCTGCATAACCTCCTTAGAGCCCGACAGCTGCTCATAGCTGCCTTTGATATCGGACACGAGCTTTTGTCCCTTATCTGTCTCGGTATAATAGCTCCTGAGCATTTTTCTGTCTTTGATACATCTTATGCAGTAAAAAGCAAACTGAACTCCAGCGTCCACAGCGCTCTTAACAAGGCTGGTGGCCACACCTGCATCAAGCTTTCCAAAGATTTCTTCGCCAAGGGCCATGCTCATATCAATGACATCCTTGGCAATAGCCATGTTCTGGATGGTATTGGCGGTTTCTTTGGACATGTGCTGAAGGTCTCTGTGCTCCTCCACAACATTTTCTTTTATCTTCTTTTGTCTCTCGTTCTCGAAGGCCTCCGCATCCTTAAGGGTCTTCTTATCCTTATCTCTTGTCTCCTGGCTGTTTGACATGTTCTCAGCCTTGTTAAGAAGCCTCTTATTTTGGATACTAAGGGCAATATCCCTGAAGCCGTCGATATATACCTTGTATTTATTTACCTTTCCCACAACCCAGGATACCTTATCCAGCATACTTTCTGCGAAGCCTGTAAAGAGCTCTGTGGAACTCTTGATAAATTCCACGCCCTCCTTGCCTATGGCGCCTTCTATAATGCCGGAAGTGACTTCTTTGGCCTTATCCTGTATAAGATCCACGAATTCCTGAGGCTTTTTAAGCAGCTCATCAACTTTCCCGTTGGCTTCTCTGTACTTGCTGATGGCAGATTTCACCACATCCAAAGTCTGTTTAACAAAAGGATTGGTGTCGTCATCTTCCTCAACTTCTCCCGTGTCCGGATCCACCTTGGACAGGACATAGGCGATGGCTTCGGAATATTTATTCTCAATGGTCTCCTTGATTGAAGTGGAAAGGGCTATTTTGACCACCGAATCGATGTCATCCATGTGTATCTTGTCATAGATCTTTTTCTTCATCTCCTCAGGCATTGCCCGAAGCTCGTTGTACTTGCCGGTGATGGCATGAATCTCATCCCTGATATCGCCGTACTGCTGCTCCACTTTATAATCGCCGATTATCGCATCAAGTCTCTTATCCTTGGCAAGCTCAGGCTTTTCCTCAATCTTTTTTCTGATAAGGTCGCCTATCTTGTCAACCTTGATGCCCTCGGAGAAGGCTCCCACAATAAGCTCGTTTATCTCGTTGCTTAAGGAGGAACCGCTGGTGTACAGCTTTCCCACAAGCTGCTCCGTGACCATTCCCTTGATGTCGTAGCTCCTTGGATCGGTGGTGAGTATCTTCGGAAGATCCTTGATCCTCTTCTCTTTCTTCTCCTCATCGAGCTTTAACATCTCATCCAGCTTATCCATCCTTCTGTAGAGGCTGGGGCAGATAAGCTTGGTGACATCCTTTATTCCATTCTTAATATCAAAAATGTTTACTCCGCCGACAGTGGCCAGATCTCCCAGGGCATCCTTGGTGATAAGCTTCTTGCCCTGCTGAACACCGGCTCTGAAGAACTGATTGCCGGTATTATGAATGTTCTGGCGAAGAATGCTGTAATCCATGGATAACTGTCCGTGCCTTGTGATATCACCGGCGCTTCGATACAGCTCTTCGTTACCTTCGCGAAGATCCAGCTCGTAGGTAGCTCTGTTGACAAACTGAAGTGCACGAATGAACAGCTTCCAGTCCACAGCCGTATCTCTCTTGAATATGTAGTATTTCTCCTTGGCAAGCACATCCTCAACAGTTTTGGCACTCTTAAAGTCCGCAGTGTCATCAACCTGCGTTGACAGCAGAGATTTAAAGGCATCGGCATACGCCGTCTCGGAGAGGGTCACACCCTTGTTGCCGCTCATGGTCTGATCTATGTACTCATCCATTAGTCTGAATCTTCCGGTCTCATTGGCAAAGCATCTCTCCTTGGAGGAACGGAAAATATTGAAGTAAAGATTTTTCTTTGATATATCAAGGAAATCTCTTCTTGCCAGGACCTTGATGAAGAGCTTTTTCTGGTTCTCATTAAGTCTGACATAACCGGAAAGAGCCAGCTTGGCATCCTCATAATCCTCGGAGAGTCTGTCTTTTTCCGATTCCTTTTTGAGAAACTCCTCCAGTGAATCTCTCGTTATGGAGGCCGGATCCTTGTCCTTTACATGCTCTCTGTAGGCTTCAATGGCCTTCTTGTTACCGGTGGCCTCAATATATTTAGGTGCATTCAAAAGTGCATACCTTGTAAGCCTGTCTTTATCAAGCTCATCCAGAAGGTCGATGGCCTTGCTGAGTATGTGCCAGTCCACCAGGCTCTTTCTCTCATAGCTCTCCGTGTCAAAATCCTTCTTGCCAAGTCTGCTGTCCTTGAGGGACCTGTTGTCCTTTACCTTGAAGCTGAGAGCCGTGATGAGAGCCTGCATACAGGCTCCTCCGCTTCCAAACTTCTCCAAAGCCTTCTCCTGATTGTCTTCGGAGAACAAAAGCTTAAGCTCTTCCCTCTTATCCTCATCTATATGCTTGCCCGACTCCTTGGAACTGTCATCCAGAACAGCTCTGTTCTGAAGAATGGCGATAAGTCGGTACATATCAATGGCGTCCATCTTCTCAAGCCTCTTGGCTACCTTTTTCCTGTCCTCGATCTCCCTGTTTGCTTTCTTTAGGGCAACTTTTGCCAGCAGAGGTGCTCCCATGGTAAGGGGCACTTTGGCTGCGGTCTTGGAATAATCAATGGCTTTCTCGTATTTTGACAGCGCCTCCTTATCAAGCTTCGCATACTCAAGGAGCTTGTCCTTGACGGCAACGGTATCAAATCTGTCCTTTCTGAGCTTGTCCACCTCATCCATCTGTTTTCCCTTGCCCAAAAGGGCAGCCTCATAGATGGAAGAGATACCGTCTCCCATTCGGGTCTTGTCTTCCTTGGTGATAGGATCCTTTTGTGACTTCATCTTGCCTGTTATGGACTTTGCAAATACCCATGCTTTTTCAAAGGCAGAGCTGCTGAAGGCCTCCTTCTCGTCGCCGAAGAAATCAAGACCTGTATTGGTAAGCTTGTAATAACCAAGGGCATAATCAATCTTAAAGTCATAGTCCTGACCTGCCATGTACCTGGTCAGTTCCTTAAGTCTTGGCTCCACTTCCCTGTCGCGAAGTGTGCTGCTTGTAAGCACGGAAACAGAACCGGCATCAAAGCCGATGGCTCCTTTTTCCATAAGCATAAGACCAAGGGCAAAGAGTTCCTTTTCCTCCTCGGTAAGCTTGTTATACTTCTTCTCGCAGCCGTGACTTCCTTTCTCCCTGATGAGCTTCTCTATGCTGTCTCTTCCCATAAGCTCAGAGAAATTCCTGTTTCTCTTGTTATAGACCTTGCTGCTGACGGAATCATTAATGGCATCCCTGCAGATGTATCTGAGAGCCGTCTTGTCTGCTGCAAACTTTGACAGCTCCTCTTTCCATGCATTCTCATCAAAGCCGGAGCTTTTTCCCACACTCACTTCACTTATGATCTTCTCATGGAAATACTGCCTTAGTGCCAGCAGATAATTATTCTTGATAACCCTGTTTTCCTTCTTGTAATCCGCATCGGTATCAAGGGCCTCATCTGCGCACTTCATGAATCTGTTAACATAATCTATATAGGCATAGGCCTTTTTGGCCTTCTCCTCGAAGGTCTCCTTAGCCTTTTCATCCTGATCCTTTATTCCTATTCCCGTTGACAAAAGAGCTCTGAGATCCCTGGTGATATTGATTCTCTCCTGCTCAAGGGGAGCATAGCCGATCTTCAGATCTTCAATCTTTTTAAGCTCCTTGTAGTTCTTTCTGAAGGTCTTGTACCACGCTCCTTTGACGAAGCTTCTTTCTGCCCTGTAAACGCCCTTTATATCCTTATCTTCAAAGTTCTTCATGTTCCTGTAGGCATTGACAAGAAGGAGCCTCTGCTCGTCCTGACTGATCTTTTCTTCCTTTTCATCCGCGGTTCCAAGAACCCCCGCCATGTCATAGAGCCATTTTGCGTGCTTCTTGATCTCTGTTGAAAGAAAGCCATTTACATTTTTTTCCACAATAAGATCCGTCAGGAAGGGATCAAGGTCATAGTACTTTGATATTTCTTTTTTGATATAGTCCCTGCTCTTTTGCCAGTTGGTGTGGGAGAGGGATGTGCCCTTATCTGTTCCGATGGTGACCAGGGCTTTTCTCTTGAAGATATCCTCCAGCTCATCCGATACATTATCAAGTCCGATGAACTTATCCCTGCCCTCTCTGATGGTCTTCCTGTCAGCCTTCTTATCAATAATCTCCTTGCCTTTTTCCTTCATCTCATCGGAGATAACGGGTGTGCTGCCAGCGGTCTTTTTGTAGGTCTTCTCATAGTTCTCGATAAGAGCAGGAAGTTCGTTTAAAAAATCTTCCTTGGCTGTGAACATCATCTTTTTGGAAAGAGTCTTCATGAAGCTTGCGGCATTGAGATAGCCGGAGGTGGGTACATTTCTTCCTACTTTTCCATAGCCGAAGAAAATGCTTCCCGCTTCATTTCCAAGCTCCTTGATCTTCCTGTCAACAATATCTTTGTTGCTGTCAAATCTCTCATAGGTCTTCTTTATCTCATCCTTTAGCGCAATTTTGGACGAAAGAACACTGAGTTTGGACTTGTCATTGTAACAGTCGGAAATCACCGCCTCGGCGCAGCTATAGACAGCTCCTATCTTCTTTGCCTTGCTCTTATCCTTTCCGACTACATCCTTCACCACAGAGTCTGTTGCCTCGGATATGGTTTTGTTTATGGAACCTTCATTGTAGCCGCTCTGACCAAAAAAGTTCTTCTGCTCCCGCAGCATATCCTCTTTGATATGGGATATTTCGCCTTCAAGCTTGCCTTCATAGATAAGATCGAATCTCCGGTCTACGTAGATCTGCTTAAAGGCCTTCTGCATCTTCGAGGCATTGATCGCATCGATGTAACGACCGAGCTTTTTGTCCACTTCACTCTTAAGATACTTCTCAAGAGTCTTCTGATCGCCGTCCATCATTACCTTGAACACTTCATTTTTTGAAATGAGCTTCTCAGCAAAAAGCTCATACTTACCAAGCCCCCATTTCTTCAGAAAATCAAGCTGCTTGATAAAGTGCGTATATCTTTCCTTGGAAAGGGTTGCATCATTGGAACCGCCCGCCTTCAGGGCTTCCAGCATTTTATCCTTTTCCTCGGTCACATGACCGTCAAAGGCATGTTTTTCAAGGACCTGAGTGACAATGTCATTAAGGTCAGAAACATCCAAAAGCTCAGGAGACATGGTCATCTCCATAAGCACTTCGTTGACTATGGCCTTGTTGTCCTTATGCTGTTCCCTGAGGTCCTTGACAAATTCCTTGTTATTTACAAGGTTTTTCTTGAGCATCACAGAGATTGATCTGATGGCACCTGTAGGCAGGAACTCAAGATTACCGATATCCTTTCCGCCGTTTGATAACTTACTTATAAGATTCTGCCTGAAGTATTCAATCTCATCTTTGTTAAGGACTGCTTTTATATCCTTACTGTCAAGAAAGAACTCTCCCATGATCCTGGCGGTAAAGCCCACGTCATGTCTCACTCTTTCTTTGCCAAGACTCTTGTAGTATTCGGCATAGGAAATATTGGGCTTGCTGACATCTATCCTGCCGTTCTTGTCGGACTTAAGGATTTTATCGAGCTCTTTTTTAAAGCTCTTTTTGTCATAGGTTCCCATGTTGTTCTTGAGCTCTTCGAGCTTGCCCCAGTTTTCGGCAGTGAGCCTGAGCTTCTTGTTCCTGCTGACCTTTTCTGCCTCACGGACTCCCTTGAGATTTGCATAGTAGGTATCGGCCCTCTTCCTTAGCTCAGAGGATTTCTGCTTAAGAACACCGCCTACAGTGCCATCTTCAGACAGGAATTTGGCAAATACGTCTCTGTCGGTCCTGGGAATCTGCAAAGTGTTCATAAGATGGCCAATCCTGGTTTCTGCTTCATATTCATCAGCAGCAAGATATTTGATCCTCCTGATGCTGTCCTTGACCATGGCTGCGACCTGAACTTCTCCTCCGTAGACCAGAACAGGACCAATAAAGCTCTTAATCTTCTCTTTGATGCTCTCCGCTGATATCGAGGAGTAGCCAAGTTCCTGCACGAACTGATCGATAATAACAAGATTATCTGCGCTCTGGGTCTTAAGGGCCTGCAGCTTGTCGGCAAAGCCGTCGTCCTCTGATCTTACAAGAAGATCGTTGATATCACTTTTGCTCCAGTATCTCTGGTCATTTTCGTCAATTCCCAGCTCCTGCGTGAACTTCTTTTTTCTTGCCGTAACTTTCTCAATAAGATCCTTGTTGTCATTCTTATAGTCTTTAAGGAGCTTATCTATATGGGCTCTGAAATCATCGATTTCCTCAAAAATTATCTTTTTGCTCTCATCATTGGTATTGATCTTTTTGGAGAGATAGTCATTGAGCTTATCCTTCATGGATGAAAGCTGTAATGTAAGATCAGGATGCTCATCGCAGACCAGCTTAAGGGTAACCTTGTTGGCGATAAGTCTTCTGTTTTTATCAGCGACGATTCTTGCAAGAGTCAGCTTGTCCTTCTCAAGGAGCTTCTGGTCCTTGAGCATTTTCTTAAGGACAGATTTGTATTCCTTTCCGCTCTTTAACCAGTCACCGATAACGATACCCTTTTCCTTGTCGGAAAAGCTCTGCTCATCTATGACAAGATTAACCTGGGCATCATCAACTTTTTTCTGAGCTGTGTTTATCACATTCGTTACATTCTGCTGGGTATAACTCTTAAGCCCCTTGATGATATCAAGGATCCTGCAGCTGAGCTTGTATCTCTCTTTGCCGTAGTCATGACCATACAGTATCTTTTTGTGGCTCACCTGATAATATCTGGCAGTGGTCTCGGCAATTCTGAATACGTCGTTAATATCCAGGGGGATATTGCCGCTTTTTTTGGCCTTGGAATAATTCTCGCCATAGTTTACCAGGGATCTGAAGGCGGATTCCATTTCCATAAATTCCTTGTGCTTAAGGTGGGTATCATCCTCCATGGCCTTAAGCACTTCCTTCATGGTCATGTTCTCAAATTTGTCATATTTGACATCAACAGCCTTCTTTTCGTCCTGATCCTCCTTAAGGATCTTCTCATATTTTCCAATCGCTCCTCCCACTAGTTCATTAAAGGTGAGAGTCTCAAGTGGAAAAAGAGGCACTTTTTTCTTAGCGGATTTATCCGAATACCTCTCAAGTTCTTCATTTATAACCGCAGCAGCACCTGCGTTTACCGGTATTTCCGAAGTCTGAGTCCTTATCGCACTCTGCTTTTGTTCCTTTTTTTGTTGCATCAGGTTCTGATCGCCGCCCATTGTATAACCCCTCTTTATCGAAAAATTGTTATACCTGAATATTCAAAGCTTCATCTGCATCAGACTTCCAATAAAAGCATTGTCACATCATCTGCCTGATTGCAGCCGTTTTGGAACTGTGATATATCGTCCCAGAGCTTACCGATGATCCCATCTCCCTCAAGGGACGTATCCTCGTTAAGAGAATTCAGAAGTCTGTCCATACCAAAGAGATTCTCATGATTGTCCATGGCCTCTGTAATGCCGTCGGTATACATAAAAAGCCTGTCTCCGGCTTTGAGCATAAGTTCCTTATGGTTAAACTGTGCGTCTTCAAACACTCCCAGCATGACGTCGTGCTCTTCATCCTGTATTCTGTATCTGTCCGCTTCCCTCTCGTAAACGATAAGATCTTCGTGTCCTGCATTTATATAAGACAAGGTTCTGCTCTCCGAGTCATATATCCCCACAAACGCCGTGACAAACATCATATCCTTATTGTTTTCGCAGAGTCTTCGATTCGCTTTTTTGACAGATTGCTCCAGATTGGCGGGATTCTCCTTCATCTCATTTTTCAGGATTGTCCTTGAAACCACCATAAACAAAGAAGCCGGTACTCCCTTGTCGGAGACATCGGCAATCACCAGCCCCACCTTATGTGCATCAATCATGAAAAAGTCGTAGAAATCGCCACCCACTAATCTGGCAGGCCTCATAAAAGGAAACAGCCCAAAATCATTTTCCGGGTTTTCAAGCTTATCCGGAAGCATATTTGCCTGTAGTTTGGCGGTGATCTCCAGCTCCGTGGACATCCTCATTTTTTCCTTTGTCACAGCTTCAAAATCTTTGATGTACTCATGAAGCTTGGACTCCATGCCTTCCATGGCATCCTTAAGGTCTTTTACCTCATCATTGCTCTTTATCCGCAGATGTCGGAAATAATACTTATCCTCAATGATATCTCCCGCAGCGCTCCAGTCATCTGCAGCATCCGACAGCTTTTTGATAGGTCTTATGATTTTCCTGTTTATGTAAGAGTTAATGACAAACATGACAAGCAGTGCGATAAAGGCAAAGAACAGCATGTAAAGAATAGTGAAAACGTACTGATATCTGCCAATTTCTTCGTTGTAGCAGTCAATGTACATACATCCCTGCAGTTCACCTTTGTAATTACTGCTTACCGGGATCAGGACCTTGAGAGTCAGATCTGTGAAGCCATCATCGCTTTTGCCTATCCTGGAACTATATATCATGGAAGCGCCTTTCGCGCTAAAGGGAACCGGAGGCGACTCATCAAAGTCCTCCCAGAATCCGATCCTTTTATCCCCCAGGTCCTGAACCTGGATTATCCGGCTTTTATTATCATCAAAAAGACATAGTCCCACATCTGTCACATTGGGATTTTTTTCTTTAATTACTTTAAATACATGACTTATCTTTAACTCATCAATCTCGTTTTTTTCAAAATCCTTTTTACTGAAATTATCAAGGTAATCGGGATCTGCTGGATTTTTCCTTTCCTCCTCCGGTATACCTTCGTATACTCTTCTGACATAATCGCAGGCCTTCTCGGAATTGGCATTTCCCACCACTCCGAAGGCGGTATCACCGACAGCGTAAAGATCAACTATCTGTTCATTTACAGTAACGACAAGAAAAAGTACTCTTATGGCCATGATTGAAAAAACTGTAAATGCTATAGCCATAAGGATCACTGCAAGACTTGCCTTTTTTCCCAAAGTAAAACGAAGCTTTCTTTTAAACTTTCTGAAAATCCGATCCTTATCGATCTTGAACATAAGTTACAAAAATCCCCCTAAAGTAGTCCCTTGAATGCACTGTCATCATCCTCCTGAGTAAGCTTCTCCTGAAGCTCCGGAAGGAAAAGTATTGCAACACACAGTGCAGCGCTTATGGCAGCGATAATGAAAAGATATACTCTGACTCTTCCCTTAAGGCCGAACAGATCTGGCATTCTAAGCGAAATATCCTCAGTTTCCAAAGCATCATCATCGGTAATGCTCTGCTTTTTGGATATCTGGATTTCTTCCTGCGCCTGCATAAGAGGAATGGAGGTCAGAACAATCGTATAGCTTGATGCATGGTCAAGTTCAAAGGTGGCCACTCCCTCTGAGCTGACGGTATCCGATGCCAACAGCTTAAGCTCGCCGTCATCCTTGTCATAATGATAAAGATTGGCGAAAAGTCCTGCGTATGCGCTTCCCACAGGAAATGACAGACCGGCCTTGAAGCCGAAGTCACCGTCGTAGTTAACATCAAATTCAAAATGGGGATTGGTATCTGTAACATCATTTAATACTTTGTCAGGTATGGCCTTACTTCCAACCTTTACCCCAAGATCCCTGTCAGTAAAATCCTCCTCAGAGAGGGTCTGACTGTCTACACTCCAAATGACATTTTCCGGCATCTTGAACTTTACCAATAATTTTTTATCCCTCATGGTCTCAAAAACCTTGTAGGGAATATTCGAAAGGCCGCTCATCTCGATTTCTATGGTGGAATCATAATCGGCTTTACTGATCTCGCCGGTGATCCTGTCCCATCCGCCTGTTGCGGTAATTCCTATCTTGGTGCTTCCTGTTGCGTCGCTGATATAGGGAGTTCTGCTTATCTCCCTGGAAAGCGGTTCCGTTGCGGCAGTGCTTCCGGTTAAAGGTTCTTCGAAGGTGATGCTTCCGGCACTGTTTCCGTATACGGTACCGGCAGCGCCGCTTCCGCCTCCCTGACCTGAGGCAGGTCCCGAGCCTGCTATGCCGTTAGGTGCGGGAGTAAGTCCCGCTCCTTCAGAGCCTGCGCCTGAGTCCTTGGCGTCGTTGCCTGATACATCACCGGCGGCGCCGGACTTGCCGTTTCCTGTAAGGCTTCTTACACTGCTGACATTACCTGCCTTGTCTATGGCAATGGCAAAGAAGTCATATTCCTTATCTGCTGCAAGATTATCGAAGGTGTACAAACCTCCGTAATTACTTCCATCCTCTTCCGAAACTGTTATAAGCACACCGTTGTCCTGTATAAATTTCTTACTCGGCTCCGGATCCTTGGAGGTCTCTCGGCAGATAAGCTTGAATCTGTCCACACCGCTCTCTTCGTCCTTTCCCACCAGGAGCACAAGAGTCCCCGAACCGCTTCTGGGCGAAGATAGTACAATGCTCTTAACCTCAGGGGCGACTGTATCGCAAATTATCTTACCCGTGGAAATATAGGTCTCATTTCCAGCATTGTCCGTTATTCTTGCATAGATATAGTTGTTCCTGTCAACCTTGACGATTATGGAATCGCCCTTGGAATAGATTCTCCAGGCCCTTTGCTCCACGCTCATAACATTATTGAGATCGGCTATCGAAGTAAAAAGCTCCTCGGAAACATAGTAGTTTATGGTATCAACGCCGGAGAGTTCATCCTTGGCTGATATAGTGATCCTGCCATTTTCATTGGCATAGAAAGCCACATTGTTCTTTTTCTGGAAGCTGCTTGACTTATAATTGTCGGAGATTATTGAGCCCTTGGGAGAATCATAGTCGATATTTACATAGAGAGTCCCTGTCTTTTCATCTCCCGTCTCGTTGTTCCTGAAATCCAGCTCCAGTACATTCCTTCCCGGATCGTGGACATCATAGCTATCCTCGTAATCATCCTTGTCCTTTTCGGAAATTGAATATCCATCGGCGGTTATTGATACTGAGACATTATACCAGTCCCTGAGCTCCTCGCCGTTGTAACGGATGACTACCGAATCATCCAGCTCTCCTTTTTTGGGTTTCTCCGGCTCTTCCTGCTTCTTGGGTTCCTTGAAATGGCAATAGATACAATAGCCATCTTCATAGGTACAGTCCTCGGTTACCTTCTCCTCGGTGCAGCCTTCTACCTTACACTCCTTTATATGGGTCCCGTCCTCATTGGAGGTGTATACATACTCATGATCGTGTTCATCCAGCTTCGGGTCATCCTCAGGATTCTCAGGGTCTTCGGGATTCTCTGGATCCTCCGGATTTTCAGGATCTTCGGGATTTTCAGGATTCTCGGGATTCTCGGGATTTTCAGGATTCTCAGGGTTCTCCGGAGTATCAGGATTCTCAGGCTCCGGTTCCGGCTCGGGTTCCGGTTCAGGCTCGGGTTCAGGTTCAGGTTCAGGCTCAGGCTCGGGTTCAGGCTCAGGTTCAGGCTCAGGCTCGGGTTCAGGCTCAGGTTCCGGTTCCGGCTCGGGCTCTGGTTCCGGCTCAGGTTCCGGCTCGGGCTCCGGCTCGGGCTCCGGCTCAGGTTCCGGCTCGGGCTCCGGCTCAGGTTCTGTCAAAAAACTTCCCTCATCATCCGCATAAGCAAATATGCTTCCAATACCCGTCGCAGTGCAAATGAGACATAGTGCCATAAGCCCTATGAATACTCTCTTTGCCGCTGCTTTTAAGTTCTTGAATTTTTTTACAAGTTTCATAAGCTCACTCCTCGAAGGCATTCATCCTATGATCAAAGCCCCACGTCCTCCGAATAGGGTTCAAAGTCGGACTTGGTAAATACCTTGCCAACCTTAACAAATTCATACTTAATGGCGTTCAGATAATGCTTCATATGTACCTGACCTCCGGCATTGGGATCCGCTGCCGCAAGGAAAGCCGCATTCAAAATGCAGTTCTTGATATTACCACCTACAAACTCAAACTTCTCCGCCAGGAATCTGATATCAACATCTTCAGCAAGCGGCGTATTCTTCGGTATTGTTGTTCTCCAGAGCATTTCTCTGGTATCCACATCCGGGAACTGGAACTCGACGATATACTTCATACGTCTGAAGAACGCCGGATCGATATTGTGCTTGTAGTTAGTTGCCAGTACGCAGACACCGTCATAAGCTTCCATTTCCTGAAGCAGCAGGGCCGTCTTGTTGTTGGCGGAGGCCTGGTTGGAGCCACCGTCATCGGAACGCTTTGCAAAAATGGTATCGCACTCATCGAAGAAAAGGACGACATTACACTTCTTGGCTTCTCTGAATATCATAGACAGTGATTTCTCGGTCTCACCGACATACTTGTCCACAACCTTTGAAATATCTACTCTGTACAGCTCAAGGTTAAGCTCATGGGCGATAACCTGTGCCATCATTGACTTACCGGTACCGGGAGCACCGAACAAAAGAACTGTAAGTCCTCGGCCGTAGGGATACTTCTTGGTATAATCCCAGTTCTCATAGACCTGTTTTCTGTAGGTCATCTGCTCAATGGCATGGGATATGGTCTCTCGCTGGCTTTCGTTCATAACGATATCGTCAAAGCCAAACTTGGCCTCTACTCTCGTTGCCTTCTGAGACAGCTCGGAGCTCATCTGGGCGTAGCACCCCTTAAAGAGGTTGGACCTTGATATCTTGTCCTCCCTGTCCATATTTGAAAGGGCTTTGGCTTTTACAAGGGCGTCGTGAATCTTGCCGGAAGTAAACAGAAACTTCGTTGACATCTCCAAAAGATCCACATCCTCCGCCAGATCATAAGCTTTTGCAAAATACTCCCAACAGGCCTGCCTCTCACCGGTATTGGGTGTCGGGAGCTCTAAATCTGTGAACTGACTCTTGGTAACTTCTCTGAAATCGATATAGAGCTTACTCATGGCAAAAACAAGTACGTCCTTCTCCGTAAGCTTGGAAAAGGCAAGATCCATGTATCCGAAGAACTTCTCTTTTTCCTCATCTCTGTAATTAAGCTCCGTGAGGCAGCAGCAGCTCTTGGTCAATATACATTCTCTTGTCACCGACCACAGCGCCCTGTCCACGAACTGGAAATCATAGTTAAAGAGCTTATTACAGTTCATGGCTATGGCCCTCAGTCCCTTTTCTCTGCAGAAATGCTTTACGAAGAAGCGCCTTCCGCTGCCGTCATCTCCGTAGTAATAAAAGATCCTTACTCCGTCCTCATAGGAGGTCTTCATAGCCTCAAGCCTTCCTACGTTGGCCATTATGGGATCCAGCTCCTTGTCGTCTGTTAGCATATACATAAAACGGCTGTAATTCTCATCCAAAAGCAGAGGATTTCGGCCGAACAGAAAGTCTATCATTCTCTTGTCTGGGGAAATAATTGTGGAAAAAGGCATGCTTCCCGCAACCTGCAGCGGCAGGATGGGTAAAAGCTGCTCAAGAGCGGCACTCATATCACCATAGGCATTGGTGATTGAGAAGGCATCACCATAAAACACCTTGGCTGCAGACTCAATCGTAGGAGCCGAGAGATTGCCGTTTTCATTTACAATATGAAATACACCGGCGTAATCAGTCTGGGTGGAAGCCAGGATTCCGCAGGCGAAACAAAACTTGGTAAAAGGCTCATAGGACAGTCTCTTGCACAGCTCGTAAAAGGGAAGTTCAATACCCTTTTTAAGCGTAAGCTCTGCTCTTTCGTCTATTACTCTGAGCCTCTCCAAAATAGGGATCTTGATATCTTTGTTTATCTCGGTCCATACATTGGATTCAACTTCTTCTTTTTCCTTATCCTCTCCTTCCGAGGAATAATCCGAAGCAAAATTTCCCAGAAGATTAAGAAGATCGCTGTCCAGTTCCTCCTCTTCTTCATCTTCCTCCGATGAAGAATCCTGATCTTCCTCATCGTTAAAGCCTTCTGATTCCGATTCTTCGTCATCTTCGGAATCATTGACTCCCATTCTGCGTTTATAAGATTCGGTCAGTCTGTTTTTACAGGCATCCGAAGCCATCTCAATATCGGGATACAAAATGTTTTTGTATCCGCCTTCGCCATTGGCATATAAAACTTTTAACTTTCCAATGTAGCCGTCCAGAGAGCCGTTTACACAGTCAAAGATATACTGCATGTATTCGTTGTAGCTCTCAAAGGGCTGCACGTTAAGATCATTGTTAAAACTAGCCATAGCTCTTCCCCTCAAAATCGCTAATTGCCTGTTCTGAATATTCCTTTATCAAAAACGCTTTTTGCCGTGTTGATTCCCGTCTGTTTTTTTATGTCAAAAATTCCGCCTTCCGAATCGTTAATAAAGCCAGTTTTTTTCCTGACGGCGTAGGTGTAGGTCTCCTCTTCTTCATCGGGCGGAGGCTGTTTTCTTATCTCATCCTGTCGTCTGTTCTGCTTGTTGATCATATCATCCAGGTTCATATAACAAACCTCCATGGGATTTAATAATCAAGGTCTTCCTGTGGAGGCTCAACCATTTGGATAAATTCCGCAGGAAATTCCTCCTCGCTTACTTCCACCATATTCAGATACTCTGTGGCACAATATCCAACAGTGCCTGTGGACATAACAACCTTACACCACTCATTTCCCGGAAGGATTACATAGCCGGGAGTACGTTTATTCAACTTGGCCAAAATATCCGCATCTAATGACGGTGCAGAGCGAAGCCTTAAGATCGTATATCTCGTTCCCGTGGTGAAGGTAAAATATCTCTTTTCTCTTGTATTATCCGCTTCTGCCAAAGTATCTTCCACTGAAGCTCCGGCATCTGACTCAGCTGCCCCAGGAACTGTTCCTTCATCTGCCGCGGCATCCGCATCCGATAACAGCTCCGATGCTTCCACAGTCTCTTCATCACTGAAATCATCCTTAATTGATAAAGAGGTGGCTGATTCATCTCCGACAATTGTCTTACTCATCACGGCAGGCGAAGACCCCGGAGTTCTGTTGTCTTTGTTAAAAACAGAACCGGTATCGCTTAGCATGTACAGTGCCCCAAATGCCACCACAACAAAGAAAGCAAATAAGGCCATAAATAATCTGGAAGTATGTTTCATATCTATCCCCTCAATGTTTAGTCCGAAACCAATTATCAGGTAGTAGGAAGCTGAATATAGATTCCCATTCCGTTGCCCTGCGGGCTTCTGGCGTAGATTGTGCCCCCGTAGTGTTCCACAATTGCCTTGGCCTGAGTAAGTCCGAGGCCGTTTCCGCTGATTCGGTTGGAGCCCTGGAAATTAAGCTCAAATATGTGCTTGGTCTCGTTTTCGGGAAGTCCGTTGCCGGTATCCTTGAGAACTATAAATATGTCATCCTCGATGGTGGATATAGTAACCACCAGTGTTCCTGCCTTCTTCATGTACTTGATTGAATTATCGATGATATTCCTGAACATGATAAGAAGTCTCTTGGCACTGGCGTGAACTATCAGTTTCTCCACAGCACTGGAAATGGTGACTTTAAGTCCCACTGCCTTGGCGTCTTCGTCCAGCTCTGCAATGGCCCTTCTTGCCACTGCAATGATGTCCACATCCGCTGCGTCCTCGTCATCCGGCGGAAGAAGACTCTCATAGAGATTATCCATTGTCTTTTGTGCCTTTGTATTTCTGGAAAGCTCCTCCTGTGCTTCTCTTGATGATTTCTCAGCGCTTTCCGCCTTCTCCGTAAGCTCTTCTATGCTCTGTTTTGCTCTCTCAATCTCCTCATTTTTGTCATTGATCACTGCCTCAAATTCTTTGTTTTTCTGCTCGATCTCCGCCTTCAGAAGACCTATCTCCTGCTGCAGATGCTCAGCACCCGTGTAATCGTTGTGGGCCTTGTAGCACAGGTATGCGAAGTAGGTCATGCTGATGGTCGCTGCCATAAACATCAGCACTATCAGCGTAAGTGAAAAATAAAAGAATCCGAATACTGTTGCTGCGTAAAACACACATGCCAAAATCAAAGCGATCTGTTGTTCACGAGACATATAACTTACCCCCACCAGTAATATTTTTATCAAGACTTATCTGTCTCTTGTTTTTTATTGAAAGTGCACTCATATCATGAGTTGCCATTATAACCGTCACTCCATGGTCGTGTATCACACTTAAGAGCCGCAGTATCTCTGCGGAGGATGCCGGATCAAGATTTCCTGTTGGCTCATCCACCAGAAGATACCTTGGATTGTTTATCATGGCCCTTGCAAGACATACCTTCTGCTGTTGCCCACCCGACATCTCCTTGGGAAGTCTTTTATGAAGGCTGTCGATTCCCAGCATCGTGAGCACATCCACAATCTTCTTCTCCGCCCCGGTGGCCGCACCACCGGTGGCAATAATCGCAGTCAGAAGATTGTCGTATACCGACAGCTCCTGAATAAGCCTGTAATCCTGGAAGACCACACCGATTTTTCTCCGGTAAAAGGGAATGTTTCTTCGTTTAATTCCCTTGAGGTTCTCACCGTCCACATAGATGCTGCCAAGGTCCGGTTCTTCCTCCTTGAGAAGCATCTTGAGAAGCGTGGTCTTTCCGGAACCGCTTTCTCCCGTAAGCACAATGAATTCCCCGTCGTTTATCACCTCGGAAAAATCGTTGTATACATCGATCCTGCCATGATCGGTTATATAGTTTTTAGAAACCTTAGAAATATTTATCATCTTACACTCAGAATTTTCTCAAGTCCTGTGACCCGAAGCACATCAACGATACCTTCATTGGCATTGATTATGGACATGCTGCCACCCTTGGACTGAGCGGTCTTTTGCCCGATGATCAGTGCACGAAGCCCCGCGCTGGATACATAGGTGGTCTCGCTGAAATTGATGATGATATTGGAGCTTTTTACAAACGCCTTCAAAACAGCGTTTTGAAACTCCGGCGCAGATATGGCATCAACCTTGCCCTTGACATTAAGCTGAAGCTTATCCTCAAACTTTACTTCCTCAACTGTCATATTTTTCTCCTCTATAAGCGATGGTTTATTATCCGGCTTCTTTTAAGCCTTACATGAGAGTGATTGCTCCGTCGTAGATAGCCTCTTCGTCCAGTACAACATGCTTCTGCTTCGGAATTGCCGCATTCATATCAAGATAGCTGTTGCCATCCATAACAGCCTCTTTCTCCATCTGAAGAAGCCTTATTCTGGTTCGCAGAGGCCTGAACTGATCCAGCAAAAACATCAGCTGGTGCCTCAGATCCTCCGACAGCTTTTGATTTATCATCACTGTAACATCAAAAATGCCGCCGTCCTGAAGCCTGTTCTCCACAATTACCGAATCCTCACCCACCAGTATGTCCACGATTCTTTGAAGAGCCCATTTGGTGCCCTTCATGCGATTCAGCTGATAGGCTTCCTTTACAATCTGACGCAGGGTCTACTCCGGAAGAAATCCTCCCTTCAGAGCTATTCCGATCCAGGAGCCGTACATCTCAAGAAGCGAGGCATCGCACTTGTCCAGGTCCAGAATCTCGTAGAGCTTCTCGTTCTGATCGCTGTAGTCATTGTAAACACTTGAAAAAATGGATATATATCTGTGGAAAAAACTGTTCCTGTCTTGGTATACCGCCGGGAAGGTGTCCATAAACACATCTCCCCTGACTCCGACTCTCATTTTTCCAACACAGGCGCTGCCGCTTCCTATCATCTCCAGCGCTATGAACAAATACCTGCCGGAGAGTTCATACAGAAGTCCGTCCTTTGTGTTGACAAACCTCTTGGCGCCTAGCTGTTGAAGGAGCTTAAACTTGGAATAGCTGTTTTCGGAAGGGTCCTTGAGATAATCCCACAGTGATCCATGATCTTTATCTACGTAATAATCCAAATTATCAAATGCTATAACATAAATATAACATACTATCTGCTCTGCCAAAAGTAGTTCGCAGGACAACCGCCCCCACTCTGAGCCGGGCTCCACTCCATCCAGAGGATGCAGGAAAACACTGTGTTCCAGCTCATTTTCATCAAGGATCAGCTCCCCGTCTGCTCCCTGGGTGAAGCCCTTCACCAGACTCTTTTTTATTCTGTTATTCCTGATTGAATACCAAATGTCGTTAGCCATTAATTCTCCCCGTCTTATCTGTCAGATGATACTATCTCAAGGTTTATCTCTCCCGGATAACATAGCACATCCTGACGCGGATAAATATCAAATTCCTTTAGCTGTGCCAGGTTATTGTTCTCCGAAAACAGAGATAATTCATACACGTATTCCACGCATTCAAGATCCTCGATACCGTGAAATACATCCTCAAACTGCAGCTTATCGCCAAAGTTGTGATCGGAGTTTATATAATCCAGAATAGTGCGTATTCTCTCGATTATCTGCTTCCTGCAGTCCAAATAATGTCTTTTAACATAGACTGTGCACTTGACTCCCACCGGAACAAAGGAGGGCTTGATTATCATGAACTTGGAGGTGATAAGCCTCCTGTCCTCAAGTCTTGCCTTTACCCTGTCAATGTAGATATTGGACAGCTTCGGAAAAGTCTCATCGGACTCCGGAAGGATCACCAGTCTTACCAGATTCTCGTTCTCTGACATGATTGCCTTGGCCTTTTTGATGCACAGGCCCGGGGTTGTTATGGCCAGCTTCTCGTAATCCGCTGCGGTGACTGCCCTGTAGGGAGTTCTCATATCCATAAGGAACCTCTCCCTCACCTGATCCAGATTCTCTCTGAAGCACCCGCCTGTGGCAGCACCGGGATTATAGAAATGAATACCGCTGTCACCCTCGATGGACAGTCTGTTTCCGGCGGTTATGTTTCCCAGATTGCCGGCGGTAACCGAAACACCACCCATGAAGAGATCCGCATCTATGAAATCTCCGGCATCCTCGATGATTATTCTCCCATCTCCCTCAAGAAGGTGATAATAGAGGGCTCCGTCAGCTTTTTTCTCAGGTCTTACAAAATCGTAGAGATAGCCGTTCTCATCCTTTCTTCGTGCTATCAGGAAAAAGGTCTCGTGAACAATCTTCTTTATCGGAAGCTGTATCTCCTGATCATCGTAACCTATTACCTTACCTACGTTATAGCGCCGCATTACCTCTTCGCTGTAGATGATTACTCTGACTGCGTCCTTTACCTTTATGGGAGCGTAGCCGTGCTTTTCTTCCGAAAAAGTAAAACTTACGCTTCCGTCATCGTTTTTTTCGTAGTTAACAAATCGTCCATTTCTGTAATCTTCGGTTGTGAGCTCGTATCTTCTGTAGGAAGAGCCCTTGTTCTCCTTTCCGAAGATGAGGTAATGTACATCCTCACCAATGGGCGATGTAACCTTTATAAGATCGTTTTTGTTGGAGGTGGTGCTGAAGGACCTGGTATCCTTCTGCCAGACCTCAAACAAAAATCCGAACACATTTGTTATCTTGGGGACAATATCATAGTCGGCTCTTTTTAAGGTGGCCCTTATGCAATAGCCCTTTTGCGGCGCTTCATCACAGATCTCCGGTTTCCTGTCAGGAAGGGCAACTCTGATCTCACCGCTGTTTACAAAGGCATTGGTAAAATCCCTTGCACTTATCTTTACAAACCCCTCTGCGGTGTAGCACTCCCATTCAAGGTCGGCGAAGATGTGCTCAAGTCTGTCCACTGTCTTGTTTCGATATGACTTCTCCACCATTTTTATATATAGGATTATCTCTTTAAGAGCTGCTATATCACCGTCAATAATGAAATACACACTGTTTCCGGCTTTTGGCGAATCCCCGAAGAGCTTGGCGGGAACGCTGATCTCTTTGTCCAACACATAGCTTATATCCCTGAACTCTCCGCCGCTACATGCGAATACATCTGTGATCCTGCCGCAGCCAACGGAAATATCCTTATTTGTTTCGAAGCAAAGGTCGCCTATATGAAACCTCTGTCCGGCTCTGAGGATCCCAGGCCGTGTGATCTCTTCATCCGAGAGAAGCACTCTTGCACACTTTCCTCTGGCGGGAACGAAACCTGCCATCTTAAGCAATGCCATTTTTGCTCTGTAGCTTAAGTTGACGATCTCAGCTCCCTGCAATGCGGAAAAAGCCGTGAGATTCTCAATTATGGTAATACCGGGATCGGAGGCATTATAATTGGTCCATTCGGAAGACCTGATGGGGAGCTCCCTCATCACATCTTCCATCCTCTCTTCATAGGTTCTGCCCTTTAAATCCTCAACATTCAGCATTCTTTCGTCCTGCCCATCTTTTATTTATTGGTAACAATAACCTTGTGATTGCCGCTTCTTGTAACCATAAAGGGTGTCAGCTTGATATCCTTGGCATCCACTTCATGTTCCCCTTCGCAGTCCACGTACCTGGCCGTGATGGTGATTCTCTGGATAACCGCTCTGCTCCTCAGTACTCCCAGTCTCATAAGTATCTGTGACTGCTTGGGGAGCGTTCCAATGGCCCAGCCCTCATGCTCCGGACTTGATACGGGATTCAGATATTCAGCCAACACATTCTTGGCTTCGTTCTGAACCTCAAAGCTGTCATCCATATCCATGACCATAGCCCAGACATTTACTGAAATATCCACAAATATAGGCTCCACGATATGGAGGTTTTCTTCAGTGACCGTAAGCTCGCAGTTCTTAAGTATTTCCTTCTTAAGCCCCCCTGCGATCCTGTGATAGGAAAAGGCTCCGTCTGCGAAATCCTTCATCAAAAGAACTACAGAGATATCCGAAGGATTAACCACACCGTCTATGGTCTCTCCCACCACTACCTTAACCTTGTCTATGCTGTCCGAATACTCCATTACAAATCTGATGTAATCATTCTCGGATACCAGGCGCCATCTGGAATTCATGATGCCTGCGCACCTCATAAGAGCGTGGTCCATAGTCTCCAGATTGCTGCCGCCGTGGGCTCTTATGGGATTGGACACGGAATCTATAAAGGGTGCTGCCCCCACCAGATCCGTTATCATTCCTTCAGCGAGATTGCCGTATTCGCCGTCGGTACTTCTGATTCTTGCCTTAAAGGCTATATCGTCGGTAACTCTTGGAATATCGCACTTGGCTCCGTCGGAAAAGACTATATTGCCACGCATTCTGTCTATGCGATAGCTTCTTCTGTCCACGGCGTCGTCGAAGCTTTCAACCTCGTTCCACAGTACGTAAAAAGCGGATATTCTTCCAAGGAAATCATACTCGGCCCTTACTCTTTCCGGCTCCTGGGCCATTAGTCTGTCCATTTCCTCTTTTCTTGTATAACCTCTTTCATTGACCCATACATAAGCGTCAAGGATATTCTGAGCCCCCAGAGCCACCGTCATATTGGGCATGACTTCTTCGATGTAGTAATCGTTCTCATCGCTGGTCTGCACATTGGTGACTATCACTGCATTAAGACAGAGTCTTACGATATGCGGAAGGAAAATATCGTTAAAATCACTCTTCTGGGCCCTGCTCCTCTTTAGCTTGATCCAGTAGAGATTGTTACCCTCAAGGCTGCACTCCTGCATATCGGAGGGCGGAAGAAACATTAGTGTTCCGGACCTTGTGAAGTCCTCTGTGAGATCCGTAAACCTCATCTGGGCAAAGCCTGTGGGACTATAGTATTCAAGGTTGCATCTCACCGCGTTCTGATTGCTGGAATCTGCCAGCTGGAAATAGATGCTTATGGGGCCGTCGGTGAGCTTTTTATCAAGTCCGATAAAAAGTGCGTCCTCATGGTAATCTATCCCCGAAAAAGCCGTGAAGGGCTTATTTCATGTAAGTGCGTAGGTAATGTCTTCCTTGGTGGTTCCTGCTATTTTCTCCAGTTTACTGGGTGATACAAACTTACCCTCATAGGAATATGTTATCTTTAGCTTTTCTATTGTCGGATAAGTATGAAGCGCCGGACGAAGGTAGCAGTTGTCGGATTTGGTTATCCTCATTCGAAGACATCTTCCGCTGTAGGGACCACTCTCTGATTCCTCCCAGTCCGAGGGGCAGATAAAGGAGAGCTTGTAATTTCCATCCTCACAGTTTACGAACAGTCCTTCGTATTCGGAGTCGCATTTAAGCTTCTTCCAGCCGATTCCGTTGAAGTATTCGATGGAAATCTCATCCACAACCGCCGCTGCCTGGGCATCAAGAGGAGTCTTCTTTGGCTTTAACTTGATGATGGCAAGCTCTGCGTCCTCCTGCTCCGGTGTAAGTCTTATATGATTTTCCTTAAAGGACACCCTGAAATCCAGAAATACTCTAGCTTCTCTCTTGGAAAAGCAGGGATTGTGGCCTATGTAGCACTCGTTATACACAGAGAGTGTGTCCGAGAAGGGCTCAAATTTCTCGGAATTTAATTCAACAGCTCCGTCTCCCACATACTCCGGAGCTCTGCTGTCACCGGCCGCTGAAATCTGAATGTTCTCAATCTCCAGATAATCGGTCATTATCTCCTGACACTCCAGGATCACCGCCGACATCTCAGTGCCTCCCACCCTGACTTTATTGGAGGGCTTGCTCTTTATAAGCTCATAGGTCATTCCGTCCTCAAGGAGCTTTACACTGTCAAATTCCGTAAAACTCTTTTTCTCGGGATATTTAAACAAAAACTCTTTTTTCTCGATTCTTTCTATAAGAGCCTTTGCTCCTTCCAGTCTTACATATATCGGTTCGTTCACACCTTCCAGAAGTCTGTCGTGGTATATGATGAGTACGCTCTTTCCGACATTTTGCTTTTCGCCAAAAAGTGTAAAAGGCTTGATCTTGAAGCTCTCATCCAGAGGTTCCAATGTATGGGTGCTCTGGCTTTCTCCTTCCTGTGGCTCCTCCGTCAGATCCTTTTCCATTATTATGTCCTGAGTCGGGATTATCTGAGGTACCGCAATGTCTCCGTAGATAGGGGTGAGAGACCCTTTTTCCGCATCTGTCATAAATGCGCATTTGATCCTGGACTCGGTGACATAGAGATTTCTTTCTGTCTCATATATCACAAAACCCGAATCGGTATAGGGCGAATCCGCGGTAAGCCTTGTACCCTTCGGCACCTGGGTTCCCATAATGGAATTGCCGTCAAGGTTAAAGATGACCATGCTGGCTGCAGGCTGTGCCGGTCTTAAGTTGGAGTCCAGCATATTTACGAACTCCATGTGATATCGCTCAGGCATCTGACTCATGAGACGATTGTTCTCCTCCAGCTGCCTTGCGAATATCTGTGCTATCACGGAGCCTGCGTCGGGATTGTATCTGTTAAATCTCCACTCAGGTGTATAGCTTTTTGCCAGTCTTTCTATTCTGTTTTCAATCTCTTCGATAGATTGTGGTTTGAATGCATTGTTCATAGGTTACTCTTCCATGTCGATTATTAGAGGCTCGTAGTATTCTTCTTCCTCAGAGGGTTCAGGTTCCGCATTCATGTAGAAGGGGAATACCATATTGTCAGTCTGATTGGTCTCTGCAAGTGTATAGTCGATATTTATCAGAATATATCCCTGCTGTGCCTGCATTTCGGTTGTGATATTAACATCCGATATTCTCGGCTCCTGTGTCAGGACGCTCTCTTCAAGCTCTCTTTTCATAATAGTGAGCTCTGTGAGATTCATGTCCATGAATACGTAAGAGGCGCTCCTTGTACCGAAGGAGGGTCTTGTAAGTCTCTCGGTAACCTGCGTCATCAGTATCAGATACACCGATTCCTTCACCGACTGCTTCCCTGCGCTCATCTTAAAGCGCCCCGTTGCCGGGTCTATCTGGATTGGAAAAGTAACTCCGGTACCCAAAAATGTCTGTTCCATACATTTCCTCCATATCACTAGCCAAGCTTAACCGGTGTTCCCTCAACTGATACGGGACCGGAGCTTGAAAGCTTAAGCATTGAATTACCGCTTGCCGAGACGTTACCGCCTTCAATAGTGACTCTGTTGTTTGATTTGAGCTCTGCGGTATTGGTGGCTTCTACTTTGACCTTGGTGGCTTCAAGTGTAACGGTTCCATTACTTCCGTTCATGAAGAGCTTAATGTTGTCTCCCACCCTAACGGTCAGCTTCTGTGCGGCAAGTACTGTCATCTGGCCGTCTTCCGTCTTTATCTCTATCTTGTTGTTTCCATCTTTATCGGAGAGAAGTATCAACTTCTTTTCATTGTCCATCTGGAACTTGTGATTATCCTTGGCAGTTGTGATGGTTATCCTGTCGTTATCTCCCTCTCCTTCGTGATTGTCGATAATATCTATTTTGTTGCCGTTTCTGGACTGTATCCTTTTTATATCATTATTCTCATCAAAAGCCTTGCTCATGAAGGTGGAATTGGTCTTTGGAACCGCCCCTATCACAAAGCCCCTCTCGATATTCCCCTGCTCGAAGATGACGATCACCTGATCCCCAACCTCGGGAATAAAATACTCTCCCCACTTCTGTCCGCCGTAGGGAAGGGCCATCCTTGCCCATACCAGCTTGTTTTCCTCATAGTCCCTGGTCGTGATGTTTACCTGAACAAAGCCCTGTTTCTCTTTCTCATAGTTCTTGGTCACGGTACAGACCAGAGCTCCCATTATTCTGTTATCGCCCATGGCACTTTTTTCTACCTGGTGCCTGGCTACTTCGTCGACCACATCAAAAAACGGCATTTTGTCTCCCCCGGTTACTTATAATGTTGATGCTTTTCCTTCTATTTCTGTCAAAAACTTTCCGCCCAAGGTGTAGGTGTGGTGCACATCCGTAATGTAATACTTGTTGGACAGTGCATCTCCGAAACCTTTGAGGGTGATGAATCTTCCCGGTACTATCTCCGGAATTCCCACGATGGTCATTCTGATACTTCCCAGTCTGTAGGACATTTCCTCCAAAAGGTAATTTGCTCTCGTTTCAGCATCGGCCTGAGTGTTTATTGTGGAATCTATATACACATAGGACTGTCCCGAAACAATGGGCTTTGCCTTGCCTCCCAGTGAAAACTTTCCGTTGTTTTTCTTTTTGACCTCAATCTTGCTGGCCTTACCTATATCAAGGGTTCTTACCTTGACTTCACCGGGAAGTCCCGTTATGTCATAGCTGATATCGTAGGTAATAATAATATTTGAGGGAAAGAATTCCGCCAGCTCCTGCGTGTTGGCTTTGGCCTTTCGAAATACAATATTTCCGCCCACCGAGAAGAACTCATAATTAAACTTCTTGGCCGCCTTGCAGACAAAATCATAGTCGCTTTCAGCCACCATCTCGATCCTAAGGTCCACTGAATTGTCCTGCTGTGTACCTCCCGGCGGCTTATCCGGAGTATCGGTGACATCGATGCTGGTAATGACCTCATTGTTCTGAAGAGTCTGATAAGGAGACTGATTCAGTATCTCCTTGACGGCATCGCTGTAATAGCTTGCTTTGAGCCTCTTTGAACTGTTGTTGGCCATCATGATTCCCTTGACATCCATGGCCGTTACCTTGACGTTAATGTCCATAGGCGACTCATCGTTGTAGGAAAACTCAATTCTTGCTACATAGCCCCTGAACACCTCCGTCATATCTGCGGAGTAACCCATGAGAATCTTCACAGGGATCCCCAGAATAAGATATTTCTTGGTCTTTCCCACCGAAAAGGCTCCTGTATCCGGATCGTACATGCCCGCAATTGAAAAGGAGGCAATGCTTGCCTTCAGATCGCTGGTGATCTGTACATCCACATCCACTATGGAAAGATTCATCTTCTTATCCTGTAGCGGATCCTGATCACCAAGATAAATCCTTACGGAAGGATAGTAAAAATTCTTATATCTTTTGTATAAGCTTTCAAAATCAAGTGCTGCCATATTCCCCCACAATCACAAATGCTATTCTCCGAAACTGCTTTTATATACTTTTCTCCAATGCTTTTCGGAGGATGGCAATTCTTCTTTATCCAAAAGTACTATTCCTATGCTGATCACTGCCCTGCAGGGAGTCCCGTCCACATTAAACATGGTATACTCCGCATTTACACTATGGACCAGCCCTTCATAGATCATGTCTCCCCAGACAAATCTGCAAAGACGTTTGCTCTTATCTCTTACTATTGCTGTCAGAGCCTCCACGTCCTTTTGCACTGAGTACGCATCGGGATCATTTTTGAAGGCCATCTTAAGCCCCTGTTTAACAAGTGAAGTCTGCCCCAGAGTGTATTTTTCAGCAAAAAAAGCTTCCTTTACATCAGCTTTATCCAATACAAGCTTGAGGTTCATATCAATACGGGAGTTGGCTGCCGCCATACGGCTTGATGGCTTTGGTCTTCCGTATTTACCAAGCTTTGGAGGTATGGGGATATTATGGGCATCTCTGGGAATCTCCTTCGGCGCATTGTCCTCTCTCTTTTTTCCGAAATCCTGTATAGGCACTTCTTCACCGCCATAGCCGTTTATGGTGATGTCCTCAGGATTAAACTGAACATGGTATCTGTACCATTGAACCTTTTCCACGTCAATGAATTCGCCTTCCTGAGCATTATCCCCTCCGACGGCATCTTTAAGCTTGCCCTTGGCATTATTTACGGCATCCTTGACCGTATCAATATTGAACTTACCGACGCCGGAAAAGCCGGTTTTCGTGCCGTTACTTGGTTTGGGAGCATTTGCTTCCTTGGGCATTATTCCGGAAAAATCGCATATTTCAAGAACAGCCTTTTCATTTATTCCTATAGCTCCCTTAATGGAGTCTGCCGCGTATCCTAAAAAATCCATAGACTCTGCATCCTATCTTTTTTAAAGATTTAAATTGAGGAAGTTGTTGTTGGTCAGAGCATCAAAAGTACTTCTCTTGCCAACCGCGCCCTTATCAAATTTTGCATAAAATGCCTTATCCCAGTAATCCTGTTTGTAGACCAGCTCACCGTTTTTGCTGGCTTCCTGAGTTATCTCCAGATGCACAGTTCCTCTGACAGGATTGCCTCTTGTGTTGAACATGGTGAAATGATTGTTTACGTTCGTAAGAGTTCCGCGAAAATGCATCTTCGCCCAGCTAAAGATCACCTGCTGCGCATGACAGCTTGAAATGAGTGATAAAAGAGCATCCATTCTCTTTCTCACCGAATGCCCATCAAGTCCATGGGTGGTCAGATCCTTGGCCTTGTTGTAGATATTTCCCACATTGGGAGTAAGATTCTCCAGCATGAAGGCATCCGCCGGATCCATGTCATCAAAGACCAGGTCAAATGACAATTTGCTCTTTCCCGTAAAATTTGCAACCTCCATGTGATTCAGACCACTTGCGTTATTGAAATTCTGCTGTTTACCGGTAAGAGAATAAAGTCTTATTGTAGCAGGATTGTACTGAACTGACATTTTTATGAATTTATCAGTATCGGAAGACTCTTCATATATTTTGTCAGTGGTTTTTTTGCTGCCCCAGCCGGATGCTTTTTTGAGCATCTCGCCGGCACTTGCCGCAACCTTGTCTGATTTACTGAGTTTCTCCACCAGTTTATTCGCTTCATTGCCGATATCTGTCAAGGTCACCTGGCTGTACAGATCGGGCTTTAGGATATATAGAACTGCTTTCTGTGTCGCATTATCGGAAAGAATTCCCGTAGCATCCTGAAGTAATCCCATTCACATACCTCCTTTTATCAATAGCCGCGCCTTGCTTTCTCATTTCTCATCTGTCTTTCTATCTTGTTCATGACCCGGTTGCTGATGGTATTCATTTCTGACTGGATCTTGCTGTCTATCATTCTCTGAATATTCACTGCATTTATCTGTTCAGAGACATTACTGTTAGTAATAACCTCTCTGGAGTTTATGTAATTATTGGAGGTTATCACGTCGGACTTAACGTCCTCCTTGATCTGCTTTGAGATATTATGCTGCATGAGCTGAAGCTGTTCGTTGATCTCATCGCTGGTAAGGCTCTCCTGATATTTATGAATCGTCTCAACGGGCCTTATATTGGCGTGTTCCTCAGTAAGAACCTCGCCTCTGTCAAGTCTTACTCTTGCTCTTTCAGCCTTAATCTCCTCAGAAGCTTCGATCTTACCCTCTTTTTCAGGCTCCGGAGAAGGTTCCGACGCATGGTTGATGTCGTAGATGAGCTCACCCACTTCTGCGGTTCTAAGGCCCTCAGGAGTCTCCGGGTTCTCCTCATTTCTCTGATACTTTTCAAGAAGTCTGTAGATCTCGTAGGACTGCTCCGGGAAAATATCCTTTATACGGGAGAGGATTTCCTTTTCCCTGGTGCTTCGGATCTCCTTCTCATGATTCAGGGTCTCCATGAGCTTCTCGGGGGACTCCAGTGTAAGAGCTGCTACCTGTCTTGTCTTTTCGAAGGGCAGCTTTCTTGGTCCGCTCTCTTCAAGGCTCTCCCTTATCTTGCTGATCTCCTCTATGTATTTGATCCTTCTCTGCTCATTCAGGGCCTCAATCCTGTTGACACTCTCGGTTATCTTCCTGATATCGGCATCTGTAACATTATCGCCTTCCTTTACCGTAGGGTTCTCTGTCTCTGACGGCTCCACCGAGATTTCCGAAGAAGGGATAGTATCGCTCTCAGCTACAGGTTTATATAACTCATAGCCTGAGCCGCTCTCCACATAGCCGGAGGTCCTCTTTTCACCTTCACTTCTTATCTGCCGGATATAGTCTCTGACGTTTTCCCTGGTCATAGTCAGGGACTGCATCTCTTTGGTGTTTTCTTTGATAAGAGCTATCAGCTCGTTCCTGTTTATAAAAAGGTTACTTCCTTCGGCATGTCCTTCTTCCTCAGTGACTCTTTCGAAAATAAGCTCTGCTCTTTCGAAGGGCGCCTTCGTATTTTTACCGGAAGAAGAAATCTCTTCGGACTCACCTGCTCCCGGTAGTTCCCGTTGATCTTCTTCAAAGAAAACTGTGACCTTCTCGGGAGTAATTCCCAGCTCTGTGATAATCTCCTTTATTCTTTGCGTTTTTTCCTCGGAAACCTTAACCTTCTTACTTTCCTTTAAAAGCTTGATAAGCTCCTGTTTCCTGTCGGTTTCGGCCTTGACTGTAGTAGTGAGCTTTTCCAATGCTTCCAGCTCATGGAAGGTTATGGTATCAAGGTAATATTTCTTATCTTTATTTGTTATCTCCATGGAACTTCGAATATAGTTCTTTATAAGTTCCAGATTCTCCAGTGAAAAATCTGCGCTCTCTTCGCCTCCAAGAAGCTGGATCAGCTGAAGATTTTCACTCATTAGCACGGTATTCTCAAATATGTCACCGGAAGGTGCAGCACCTTCGATGATATTGGAATATCTGTTTAGTATCTCCTGTATATTATTGCCTGCCGCAACCTCATCTCTGAGGAAGAGAGCTGCTCTTTTGAGTTCCTCAGCTCCCCTTATTTCTTCTATGGTTACGTTGCTGTCACCACTGATGAAATTTTTGATGATCTCGGGATTTTCAATCTGCTCTGATACAGCTTCTTTTCCCGTAATGAGGTTTATGAGCTGAATCACGCTGTTACTAAAGCTATTGCTCTGTGTTAAACTGTACTGCTCTTTGCTGCCGCCGTAGAGACTTAGATACCGGTTAAGAATCTCTCTGGTCTCTTCATCTTCGTGGATCTCATTACGAAGGAAGGTGACTGCATTTCTGATCTCTTCGCTGCTCTCTCCGGCTTCGCCGCTGCTGATAAGTCCCTGAATGTTATTTTCCATTATCAGCTTTCGGATAAACTCGTTTATAATATCCGTGCTATTCATGGACTCAATATATTCGGAGAGGACTTTATATATGTCACCGGATTGTCCTGCGGTCTCCAGGATCTTTTCCGATATAGTCCTTATGGTCTCGCTGTCAGATACCTGTCCCAGTATCCTTAAGACCTCCAGCTGAAGCCTTGTAAGCTCCTTTTTCTCAGATGTGACTTCACCGGTTCTGTAGCTGAAGGAAGCGCTGTTATATTCTTCAAGAAGCTGACCGGTTCTGCTGCTGTAAACGGTGAGCTGATCGATCATTTCCTGAATGCTCTCTATGTCAATTCTGGAGAGCTCATTCATAGTGGCATAGTCAAATAGACGGAACTCGTTACTGATCTGACTTTCATTTACATTGATAACCTGCCTGGATATCTCGTTCTTTATCTGTGATGCTCCGATATTGGTTATCAGCTTGGTGACAATCTCATCGGAGGCCTTATAGAAGGTATCCTCAAACTTAAAATATGTATTCCTGTCAAAGTAGAACTTGTCAAAACCGGTTCTGTATATATTTTGCAGAAGTCTCATGAGAACTGCGCTGCTGATCTCATTTCTCACATTCTCGGCAGAGGTTATAAAGCTCTCAAGCTCCTCCTCATAGGTATTGGTATTAAGAAGGACAAGATTGCTGTCTCCGGGGAAAACCCTTTCTCTCATCACTGAAAGAAGAAGGTTCTGGGCTGCGTAGGTCTGATCTGATATGGAGTACTCTGCCTTTTCCATCTCATTGTAGTTCTCGGAGCGGTTGAAATTGGAAACTATCTGATAAATAGCACCCGTGCTTAATCTGTCAAAAATTGTGTTGAAGAGGTAATTCTCCCTTTCCTTCTGAAGTCTTTCCCTCTCGCTTATTCTTTCTCTCTCAAGGGCGTTTAAAGCAGTTTCACCGGATTTTGTCTCGCCTTCTCCTTCGCTGCCTTCGTAGCGAATCTCTGCGTTTCTTACATTAGTTACGCTGATGTTTTCAGCTCTTGATTCATTATTGGAAACAGATACATCAGTGACATATTTCTGATTTTCTCTGTCAAGGAGCTGTCTTTCCGTGGTCCTTCGGCTCTCGTTGTAGTTGTTCACCGCCTCCAGCATAATGCGCAGATTCTCGCTTTTTTCCAGATATAGATTGATCAGAGCATTTACATCCCTTGTCTGCTGTGACATCTCATAAAAAGCGTTCATGAATTTGCGATCGTCTCTTATGCCCAGTCTGTATAAGGAATCCGTGATAAATACTCTGTCCTGGTAAGTAAGATTAACTGACGCAGAGGCAACTATGCGGTTCAAAACATTGTTTAGAATCTCAACCTTGTTGTAGTTGTTCTCGTTTCTTACGGACTGATTAAGGACACTTGATATTCCCTCCCCCTCAGTTACATAGATCTCAGGAGGAGTGTTAGTGATATGAAGCAGGTCCTCTTCGTCGACGCGGGTCTCCATCAGAGAGTAGTTGCCCATGATCCTGTGATAGAAATTCTCTGAACATTTGACGTATGAAGTTTTCGCTGTAATCTCTAATGGAGCCTTGATCGTCAACATAGGTTATGTCCTTATCGTTTTTGTTTTATTTTTTGGAAAGAGCTTCTGCCATCAGCGCTCTTCTCGTGGGTGGCCAGATGACCTGAGGAGCTCTCTCGCTGTCCTTTGGAGAAACTTTGGCGTACTTATTCTTGGTGCCGTCCTTTTGCATCTCATACTGAGGTTTCTGTTCAGCCTTTTCCGAATCTGTTTTGGACTTAGTCGCATATTTAGCCGAAGTATTGTCCTTCTTCATTTCGTACTGAGGCTTCTGCTCCGTTTTCTCCGAATCCTTCTTGGACTTCTCCGCATACTTGGCATTAGCATTGTCCTTGCTCATCTCGTACTGAGCTTTTTCTTCGGGCTTCTCGGAATCCTTCTTGGACTTCTCTGCATATTTTGCCGTTGCGTTATCCTTCTTCATCTCATACTGAGGCTTTTCTTCAGGCTTCTCGGAATCCTTCTTGGACTTCTCTGCGTACTTGGCAGTTGCGTTGTCCTTCTTCATCTCATACTGAGGTTTCTCTTCAGGCTTCTCCGGATCCTTCTTGGACATTTCCGCATATTTGTTATACGTATCGTCCTTGCTCATCTCATACTGAGGTTTTTCTTCTGGTTTCTCCGAATCCTTTATGGACTTCTCAGCATATTTATTTGTTACCTGATCCTTTTTCATCTCATACTGAGGCTTCTCTTCAGGCTTCTCCGGATCCTTCTTGGACATTTCCGCATATTTGTTATACGTATCGTCCTTGCTCATCTCATACTGAGGTT
>JAEEGL016929421.1_pt1 | contig 37021 bp, 29 predicted proteins | sample 9134231 | NCBI WGS metagenome assembly JAEEGL01 (sample SAMN16246548, study PRJNA631951) | gut metagenome | biome: gut microbiome; feature: rumen; material: fiber-attached | host: Bos | place: Iran: Karaj | collected 2018-10 | reverse complement strand
TGGACTGCTATAAGGTTGCTAAAGAATATGGTGTGCCGATCATTGCTGATGGCGGTATCAAGTACTCAGGAGATATCACTAAGGCTATCGCTGCCGGCGGAAACCTTGTTATGATGGGTTCAATGTTTGCTGGATGTGACGAGGCTCCCGGTGAATTCGAACTGTTCCAGGGCAGAAAATACAAGGTATATCGTGGAATGGGCTCAATTGCAGCTATGGAGAATGGTTCCAAGGATCGTTACTTCCAGGAAGATGCCAAGAAGCTTGTTCCTGAAGGCGTAGAAGGACGTGTTGCCTATAAGGGTACTGTTGAAGATACAGTATTCCAGCTTATGGGCGGTCTCAGATCCGGTATGGGTTATTGTGGATGCCAGACTATCGATGAGCTCAAAGAGAACGGCAGATTCATTAAGATGACTTCAGCTGCTCTTCGTGAATCTCATCCTCATGATATCCAGATTACCAAGGAAGCACCTAACTATAGTGTTGATAACAACTAACAATATATGATCTAACTACATTTTCCTTGAGGGGGGACAATGCAGGAGACATTTACCAAAGTGGAATTAGAAAATACCACAGAAGCAGGCTCTTTAGTTGAAGATAAAGGGGCCTCTGGTAATCGTGCGCCTAAACAGCTGGCAAATATGCAATCCTGGCAGGACAAATTCTGTGAAATGTCAGGAGTATATGCTATGTGCCTGGATGAGAATGGCGCTCCACTTAGCGAATTCTCAGGTAATCCCCACGAAATAGAGATCATTAAAAAGTATGTGACTGATGTTCGCATACACAATATCTATAAAAGAGTATCAGAGAGTGAGCTGGAGGATCAGGCTGTAGAAATAACAGAAGTTCCTAACCTCCGGCTTGCTGCTGTTGCTGTAAAAAGTGGAAAACAGACATCGGCTGTATGGATTGTCTGCGGTGTATTTACTGATGCAGAGTATGAACCGAAATTTTTCCATATCCCGCCAATAGATTCTTTTGGCTATCAGATTTCCGAAGAAAAATTTTATAGAGTTTTAGATCTTCTTAGAGCATCTCTCAATGTCTTTATTTCTATTGAAAAATCAAGAACACAGGCGGTTGCCAAGAGCGAGGCATCTAAGGCCCAGGAACTTGAAATGACCACGTCTTTCCATAGAGCAGAGACAATGACAGAGATCGTCTCTCTCCTTGATAGCGATGACAGCATAGAAAACATCATGGTGCAGATACTGTCCAAATTGTGCGGTTATTTGCAGATAAGCAATGGATTCACCTGCAGAATACATCATAATACCCTGATGGATATTGTTGTTCAGTGGAATGCGCAAGGGTGCAGTAAAATGTTCCTTGAAACTACAGATCAGGAAGTATGCTGGTTTCTTGGTACAGAGAAGGCAATTGTCATATCCAGTGATACACAGATGAATGCCGGAGAGCGTGAACAGCTTGATATGCTTGGGATAAAAGCTCTTGTTGCCATGCCTATAGTAATAAACGGAGCTCCCAGATTCTATGCCTGCATAACAGAGAACAGAGAAAGCCGTATATGGTCAATCGATGATGTTAAATTTATAAATGATACTATAAGGATCCTTCAGAGTATCATTACCAAGAGAATACAAACCAACTCACTTGCCAGCTCTTTTGCCTCACTTGAAGCGGTTCTGGATAATGTGGGAAGCTCGATATATGTAAGAGATACAGGTACAGGCGTGCTGTTGTTTGCCAACAGAAGCTTTAAAAAGAATTTCAGCAAAGAGCTTGCAGAGAATAAACTTATGGAGCTCTTTGAATCTAATATTCCACCAAGAAGCCACAGCGGAAACTATGAGGTTAATCATAAGGCAAGATCCAAGTGGTACGACGTGTATTACACCAGGATAAAATGGGTTGACGGAAGACCTGTTTCTCTTTGCGCAATTTACGATATTACAGAGAAAAAATTGTACCAAAAGAGAATTGAGCAGCAGGCATACACTGATTTCCTGACAGGTCTTTATAACAGAATGTGCTGCGAAAAAGACCTGGCTAAATATGTGGATGATGCCAGAAATTCAGGAAGAACAGGTGCCCTTATGTACCTTGATCTTGATGACTTCAAGCATATTAATGATAGTCTTGGACATCAGTATGGCGACGTTCTTTTGCAGGATATTTCCAAGGCAATGAGCAGGATTGAAGGAATCAGCAATTCCTGTTACAGAATGGGCGGAGATGAGTTTGTCATCATAGTTCCTCCCGACAACTACCATTTGATGGACAAGATCATAGAAGAAATAAAGGATGCCTTTGCAACTCCATGGTATCTCAAGGATACGGATTATTATTGCACTATGAGTATGGGACTTGTTCGTTTTCCTGAGAATGGAGACAATGTCCCTGAACTTATCAGAAAATCCGATGTTGCCATGTACGAGGCCAAAAAATCAGGTAAGAACAGGATTGCTGAGTACTCTGACAATATTGATTCTTCATCTATTCACAGACTTGATCTTGAGAAAAATATGTTTGATGCTATTGGAAAGAGCTGTGAGGAATTTGAGGTTTATTTCCAGCCTGTAATAACTAATGAAAAAAAGGCTAAGGGCAGTAAAGGCATTAAGCACGTTGGCGCTGAGGCTTTGGTCAGATGGAATAGTGACAAACTTGGATTTTTAAGTCCCGATGAGTTCGTTCCACTTGCGGAATATTTAGGGCTCATAAATCCTATTGGCAATCATGTCCTGAAAAAAGCTTGCGAGTGCTGCAGGCAATGGAATGAGTCCGGAGTTGGTGATTTTTCTGTAAGCGTTAATCTGTCTGTTGTTCAGATCATGCAGACAGATATAGTTGATATAATAAAGAGCTGTATAGAAGAAAATAATCTTAAGCCTGAAAATCTGGTACTGGAGCTTACAGAGCGACTTGCAATAAATGATCTTGCAAGAACCAAGCAGACTCTTTTGGATATTAAGGATCTTGGAGTAAGACTTGCACTTGACGACTTTGGAACCGGGTATTCGGCCCTTAGCAGCATCAGAGCACTTCCGTTTGATATAATCAAGGTTGATAAGGATTTCGTCAAAGATATTGCTACAGATGACTATTCCCAGGCGTTTGTCAGAATGATGGCACAGCTTGGCGAGACAATAGGTGCAGACATATGTGTTGAGGGAATAGAAACAAAGGAGCAGTTGGAAGCAATTAAGAATATGGGAGTTAAGTATATTCAGGGCTACTATTATGATAAACCACTCAGAAGAGCAGCCTTTGAAGAGAAGTATGTCTATAACAAATAGGCTCTTTTACCGGCTTTCCAATGTGTCATCTGATGATATATAAAGAGCGTGGAATTATGTTATAATGTATGATATCATAAGTATTCGTGATGAAAGTCCGAATAACAAAAATCTATATTTTTAGAAGGTTGGTTTTAGTAAGTAATGGCAGATGAAGTAATTAAGAATTTGAATGAGAAAGAGGAGAATGACAACACTCCTTCAAGACATTTCATTGAACAGGCAATTGACAAGGACCTGGCTGAGGGCGTTTATGATCATGTACATACTCGTTTTCCTCCTGAGCCTAATGGATTTTTACATATAGGACATGCCAAAAGTATTCTTCTCAACTACGGTATGGCCAAGGAATATGGCGGCAAGTTTAACATGAGATTTGATGATACCAATCCTACCAAGGAGAAGGCAGAGTTCATGGACTCAATCATCGCTGATGTTAAGTGGCTTGGCGCTGATTATGAAGATCGTCTTTTCCATGCATCAGATTATTTCGATGAGATGTATGAAGATGCTGTTAAGCTTATCAAGAAGGGTAAGGCTTATGTTTCTGAACTTACAGCTGATGAGATGCGTGAGTACAGAGGTACACTCACTGAACCTGGTAAGGAGGATCCTAACAGGAACAGAAGTGTTGAAGAGAACCTTAAACTTTTTGAAGATATGAAGAACGGCAAGTTCGAGGACGGAAGCGTTACTCTTCGCGCCAAGATCGATATGGCATCTCCTAATATCAACATGAGAGATCCTATCATTTACAGAGTTGCACACATGACACATGCCAGAACAGGCGACAAGTGGTGCATCTATCCTATGTACGATTTTGCTCATCCTATTGAGGATGCTATCGAGGGAATCACTCATTCGCTCTGCACACTTGAGTTTGAGGATCACAGACCACTTTATGATTGGGTCAAGACAGAGTGCGAGTACAAGAATCCTCCTCGTCAGATAGAATTTGCCAAGTTATATCTCAACAACGTTGTAACAGGTAAAAGATATATCAAGAGACTTGTAGAAGAGGGAATCGTTGATGGATGGGATGATCCACGACTTGTAACTATTGCTTCTCTTCGCAGAAGAGGCTTTACTCCTGAATCTATCAAGATGTTTGTTGATATGTGCGGTATCAGTAAGGCTAACTCAACAGCTGAGTATGCAATGCTCGAGTACTGCATCAGAGAAGACCTTAAGCTCAAGGCTAAGAGAATGCTTGCTATTCTTGATCCTGTCAAGCTCATTATCGACAACTATCCTGAGGGACAGACAGAATACCTTGAGATTGAGAATAACAAGGAAGTTCCTGAAATGGGAACACGTAAGGTTCCATTTGGAAGAGAACTTTACATTGAGAGAGAAGACTTCATGGAAGAACCACCCAAGAAGTATTTCCGTTTGTTCCCCGGCAATGAAGTAAGACTTATGAACGCTTACTTTGTTACATGCACAAGCTTTGTTAAGGATGAAAATGGTTTAATTACAGAGATCCACTGCACATATGATCCTGAAACCAAGGGCGGAGACAGTGCCGATGGCAGAAAAGTCAAGGGAACTATCCACTGGGTTGCAGCCAAGGATGCAGTTACAGCAGAGGTTCGCCTGTATGAGAATATCATTGATGAAGAAAAGGGTGTTTATAACGAGGATGGTTCACTTAACCTCAATCCTAACTCCATCAAGGTTATCAAGGATGCCAAGCTTGAACCTGAACTTGGAAATGCAGTAGCATATGACAAGTTCCAGTTTGTCAGAAATGGATTCTTCAGCGTTGACAGCAAGGATTCCAAGCCTGGTGCACCTGTATTTAACAGAATAGTTTCACTCAAGAGCTCATTTGTATTACCCAAGAAGTAATAAGTAGTGGAAGTAATGTCACCAAAACAATATTTCGCTTAAAGAGAGGTTATGTTATGGCTGGTATTTTTTCTGGACTTGAAAAACTCGGACTTGGAAACATTGGCGGTAAACTTTTTGAAGATCCCAAAGAGAAGGAAGCTGCCATTAAAAAAGAGGCTCCTAAGCCTAAGCTTCAGCTTGTAAACGAAGAGGACTATCTTTTTGATAAGAAGTATAAATGTCCTGTTTGTGAAAAAGAATTTGAGACCAAAACCGTTAGAACAGGTAAGGTCAGGATGAAGAATGTTGATATAGATCTTCGTCCCGACTACGATGAACTTGACCAGAATAAATATGATGTCATAGCATGTCCTGATTGTGGATATGCAGCCCTTGGCAGATATTTTGCAACGCTCAATAAACGTCAGATTGATGATATCAGGATCAAAGTCTGCATGAACTACAGAAAGCTCGATTATCATGAGCCGACCTTTAGTTATGAACATGCCAGAAACCTTTACCAGCTTGCTCTTGCCAATGCAGTAGTCAAGAAGGCCAAGAACAGTGAGAAAGCCTATATATGTCTTAAGACTGCCTGGGTTATCAGAGGTGAAACCCAGCGTCTGGATCCTTCAGAGGATACCTATGAGCAGAAGAAGGCTGATAATGATGCTCAGGAAAAAGAGCTGTTGGCTAATGCTCTTAATGGATTTGTAATGGCGAGACAGTCAGAGGAATTCCCTATTGCGGGAATGGATTCTTCGACACTTGACTATCTGATTGCTGCTCTTGCTGTAGAGACAGACGATTTTGATACAGCAAGCAAGATGGTTTCAGAGCTTCTGACATCAAGAGTTGCTAATAGCCGTATCAAGGATAAGGCTAGAGCACTTAAGGATATAATTGCTGAGAAGAAGGGTGAAAGTGCTGAGTAATGTATGATTATACCAGAAAAGGTGTGGCTTGATGCCACACCTTTTGTTTTGTAGAGCCGCTGCACAAAACTATTTATTTTATATTTCTCAAAGCTATTTTCTTGTATATGAAAAAGAGCAGTGGGGCATACGCGTAGAGAATGTATATTATAGAGGCTTTTTTATTACGCAGATCTACTTTTCCAAAGCTCTTCACAGTAGTGATATCATTATAAACTTCTTTGAAGTTCCCCTTTTCTCTTACTAATGCTTCAGCTTTCTTCATGGCGCAGAAGATGAACATGCGCTTGCTATAATCTGTAATGAATCTGTTTTTTTCTTTTTGTAAAACGTTATTGTAACCTTCAACATCTTTTTTCCATTTTTTATAAGCGCGGCTATGAGTGTTTGTGAGACTAGTCTCGCTCCATCTGTAATAATACAAAACGCTATTGTCATAAACAGCTTTATTGCAATTTTGCATTACATACATATTAAAGAGTCCATCCTCACCCATGTTGATAAGTTGATTCATGCGAAGGTTGCCGATTACTTCTCTTTTGTATACCTTATTGAATAAATATCCTTGCAACTTGGGCAATGTAGGTGTATGTCCTACTAAAGCTTCTAGAATTTTTTCGCTGCCGTTTATAACGGCTGTTGTTTTATTGGTACGAACTCCTAAAGAATCCCTATTCATGCTAAAGCTGCAAACTGAAACATCAGCATCATAGGTTTCCAGGTTTTGAATGAGAACTTCATAAATATGAGGATCGAGTGCATCGTCACTATCTACAAATGCTATATATTTACCAGTTGCAATATCTAGTCCGTTATTTCTTGCAACCTGTCCACCACTATTTTCCTGATGAACATACTTTATTCGCTTATCATTTTTGGCATATTCCTCGCAAATATCTGAACTACCGTCAGTAGAACCATCATCTATAATGATTAGCTCAAAGTCTTTATATGTCTGATTGATCACACTATTTAAAGCATCTGCCAGAAATTTTTCACTGTTATATACGGGCATTATGATGGATAGATTTGTTATAGGCATTTGATATATGACTCCTTACTCCTACTATAAAGATCTACATAATGTACTAATATAATAAAAAGTCTCGGATGATATTTCCGAGACTTTCTGCTAACCTGTCATGGAGACAGTACACTATCGTTTATTTCTCGTCGTTAAAAAACTCTTCTGAAGAATCAGGCTGTGCTTCTTCATATGAATCAGCTTCATCCAGCTCTTCATTATCCTTTTCAGTAGTTTCCTTGGACTCATCAGCAGGACTGATATCTACATACTTGCGACCAAATTTGATCTCTGAAGAGTAATCATCATCTTCCTCGAAATCATCGAAGTCTTCATAATCGTCATCGTCAAGATTGTCGGCAAGTTCCTTGTCTTTCTTGGATAAGTAGTAATATGCTCCAGCTGCAGCAGCACCTACAGCAGCACAAAATACAATAAATTTACCAAAGCTGTTATTTTTGGACATAAAAAGCCCCTCCTATCAAGCGATAAACTAATTTTAATACAATTTAATCACAAATAAAAGCACTAATAATAAAAAAGATATAGTATGTAGTCAATGCTTCAATTTAAGAAGAATTTGATAAAGGTTTATTTATGACTGGGTAAATTGTTTTTTGCGAGTCTGCAATATAGAGCAGGAATATTTCTAGCTATATACAGTTTGATATAGTTTTTTATTCCATACTGTTTTTTGTTTTCTTGAATGTCATATTCGTGTGCAAATAGAATAAATGTTTCTTTTGCAGATTCTTTACCAAAATTGTTATTGCAATTGGCATAAAGGTTAGCCAATTTACCTAAAGTATAAGCTGCCAGTTTTCGATTAAATTGTTTATTATTGGCGGTCAAAATATCGCGTGTTTCCAGACATGTTTTGGCTGCTTCGAAAGATATATTTTTAGTTCCCGCACCAGTTGTACTGTCTTTTCTTAATCTGTATGCATAAAGTATATCTTCTGTCCACACGACTGTATTGATTTTTAAGGAAATTTCAGCATTAATGACGATATCTTCTCCAAAATAGGGCTTAAATCGTGTTTCTTTAAATAGCTCAGCTTTGTACAATTTATTGCAACACCATGAAATGGGGCCTGTAAAAGGATCCAGAAAGTGATCAGTGTATTCTTGATTGTTTTCTATTTTGATATGCATATCTGCAGGATCATTTAATTCAGGTTCGTTATCTCCGTCAAAAAAAGACTTTACTTTACAAACAGCTATTTCAGCATCATTCTCTGTTATAAGTGAGAGTAGTCGTTCGCAGTAATAGGGGCTGATATAATCATCTGAATCTACAAAGGAATAATAATCTCCTTTTGCCATATCAAGAGCTTTGTTTCTGGCTAAAGAATGTCCCATATTACATTCAGAATGATAAACACGTATTCTGTCATCCTGTAATGCCAATTCATCTAAAATATTGCCGGAACTATCAGTGGATTTGTCATCTATCAGTATTATTTCAAGGTTACTATAAGTTTGCTTCATAACTGACTTGACAGCTTTAGCGACGTATTTCTCGGTATTATAAACTGGGATTATCACACTTATAAGCCTATTCATCAATATTTTATATGTATTATCAGGAAATGATACATATTCCCCTTTCATAATTTAAGTAGATTTTTTCCCTCAGAAAACGGTAATCGTATTGGACTAGTTTCGATTTTGCCCGCAAGAAGTTACGTATTTTGGAAATAATAAATCATATAAAATCGTATTAAGTATTATACCATGATTGATTATGGTTGATAGTGAAAAAAATAAATAACGATAAAACGTTTGTGCTGATCTTCTTATTTGTGGTATATTAATTGTAGACTGAAATGGTCAATTGGCAGCAATATAGGCGGGCATAGGGATGAATGAAAAATTTTGGGACTTAAAAAAAGAAAAACAGGACAGGATGATAAATGCGGCACTTAAAGTCTTTTCACAATATGGCTATTACCATGCCAGCACAGATGAGATAGTAAAGACTGCCGGAATCAGCAAGGGCCTTCTGTTTCATTATTTTGGCAGTAAAATAGGTGTATACGCTTTTTTGTATGACTACGCCACAAGGTTCGTCACACTTGAGCTTACGGGGCATGTGGAAAAAAATGAAAATGGTTATTTTGAGCTGTATGAGCAGATACTGTCCGCGAAAGTAGCATCAATGGCCCAGTATCCCTATATATTTCTTTTCCTGAATAAGGCTGATGAGGAAGACTACTTAGAGGCGGTAGACGAGATCAGTGAAAGAAGAGATAAGTATCATAGGATAATGGAGGCTCTTCGGGAAAGGGCGGATGTCACAAGGCTGACAGATAAAGCTGATTACAGAAAAACCTGGGATGTGATGGATTTTACTGTTCAGGGACTTATAGATAAAGATGTAAAGAACGACAACTTTAGAGCCGATATATTTATGCAGGAAGCATTAGAGTACATAGATATGATAAGAGAGATGTCTATAAAAGAGTAGTTTTTGGATATTTTGATGCGTGAAGTACAAGGAGGCTTAAATATGAGCAAGTTCTTAGTAGCAGGAGTTACGCAGATTGAGACTATAGTCAGAGTGGATAAAATCCCGGTTAGCTATGCTCCGATTACCAGTGCTAATGAGTCAATCTTTACAGCAATGGGCGGCGATGCATACAATGAATCCCTGGCTCTTGAATGGCTTGGAGATGATGTGACTTTCATGTCTATTGTTGGAAGAAATCAGGACCTTGGCATGATCAATCCTCCTGACAGAAAGATTACTCTTTCTACGGAATATATTATTCCGCAGATGAAGGAAACTCCAACAGAGGTTGTTCTGTACGATAAAAACCGCAAACAGCAGATCTTTGAGGATATCAAAGATCTGAGAGAAAATGTTTACGATATGTCAATGGTGGCACCAATTGCAGAGGCGTGTGATATGATGGTCCTTGCTAATGCCAATTTCTGCAGGCCTTTTGCAAAAGAGGCAGCGGCCAGAAATAAACCTATTGCAGTTAATATCAGAAGCTACAAGCCTGAAAAAGAGATTTATAATACAGATTTCCTTGAACCGGCCAAGGTCCTTTATTTCAGTGATGATACACTTTCTGAAGATCCATATGATTTCATCGACAGAATATCAGGAACCTATGGAACTGAAATAATAATCCTGGGACAAGGTAGTGAGGGCCTTATACTATTCGATAAGACTCATAATCTCAGAGTGCATTATAATACAGTTAAAACTAATGAAGTTGTAAACACGATCGGTGCAGGAAATGCCCTGTTTGCCTGCTTCCTGCATTATTACATGGAGACAGGAGACAGCGTCAATGCAATAAAAAATGCACTTTTGTTTGCCTCCTACAAGATAGGTTATATGGGAACCTCAAATGGTTTCATGACAACAGATCAGCTTGAACAGTGGAGAAATCTGATCTGGGGCATTAAAAAGAGTGAGTTTGAGTCAAATTCATAATACAAAGTGGCTATTCACAGAAAGGCCCTGCAGTCGATACACCTGCAGAGCCTTTCGTTTGCACAAGATGTATTTTTTTACCACTGTAAAAAATCTGGTTGCGATGATGCGATAAGAGTGGTAGAGTAAGATTATGGAAACGTTACCGGTAACGGACGATCATTTCCGGTAGTTATAATTGTATTTATGTAGTTTGTTTATCAGAAGGCGAGGATAAAGTGATGGCAAAGAGTAATAAGAAACAGACAAGAGCTTGCGGCGTTCTGCTACCTATTTTTTCATTAGCATCAGAATATGGTATAGGCGCATTTTCCAAGGAAGCATATGATTTTGTAGATTTTCTTGAGAAAGCGGGACAGCGCTATTGGCAGATTCTTCCGCTTGGACCTACAAGCTATGGGGATTCTCCATATCAGTCTTTTTCTACTTTTGCCGGAAATCCATACTTTATAGATATAACAGAGCTGATTTCATTAGGCCTTTTGACCAGGGAAGAGGCTGGCAAATATGATTTTGGTGAGAGCGATGAGTACATCGATTACGAGAAGATGTACAAGTCCAGATTCAGACTCCTTATGAGTGCATTTGAAAATTTGGATAAGGCTACAAATGCTAAGGCTATCAGAAAAGAGTTTGAGGATTTTAAGAAGAGTCCTGATAATGACTGGTTACAGGATTATTCTCTTTTCATGGCACTTAAAAATGCTAATGGCGGAAGAGCCTGGAATACATGGGAAGAGGGAATCAGACTTCGTAAGAAAGAGGCTATTAAGGAAGCGCTTGTTAAATATGCTGATGAGGTGGAGTTTTACTCATTTTTGCAGTTCTTGTTCCTCAAGCAGTGGAGCGCACTTAAGGCATATGCCAACGGTAAGGGCATTGAGATCATCGGAGATATCCCGATCTATGTAGCTTTTGACAGTGCAGATACCTGGGCTAATCCTGAACTCTTTCAGCTTGATAAGGAGAATACGCCTATTGATGTAGCAGGATGTCCTCCTGATGCTTTTTCTGCGACTGGTCAGCTTTGGGGAAATCCTCTTTATAAATGGGATTACCACAAGAAGACAGGCTACAAGTGGTGGATGAAGAGAATTGGTCACTGCTACAAGCTCTATGATGTAGTCAGGATCGATCATTTCAGAGGCTTTGATGAGTATTACGCAATACCATATGGCAATCCTACTGCCGAGATTGGTGAGTGGAGAAAGGGCCCCGGCTATGAGCTCTTTGAGACTATGAAGAGAGAGCTTGGCGATAAGAAGGTTATTGCTGAGGACCTTGGATACCTGACACCTTCAGTAATAAAGCTTGTTAAGAAGACAGGCTTCCCTGGTATGAAGATTTTGCAGTTTGCATTCGATTCAAGAGAAGAGAGTGATTATCTTCCTCATAACTATACCAAGAACTGTATCGTTTATACCGGTACACATGATAATGAGACTACCAGAGGATGGTTTGACAATCTTCCAAGAGCTGATAAGAAGTTCTGTAAAGAGTATCTTGGCATTCACTATGCCAAGGATGCTGTTTGGGAGCTTATAAGAGCTGCATTTGCAAGCGTTTCAGATACTGCAATTATTCCTATGCAGGATTATCTGGAACTTGATATGAGTGCAAGGGTCAATACTCCATCAACCCTTGGCGGCAACTGGGTATGGAGAATGAAGAAGGATGCACTTACTGATGAACTGTGTGGTAAGATGCATGATTTTGCCAGAATTTATGGCAGATTAAGATAATATTTGATAAGATAAAGAAGTTTCCATGTATGTTTAATATGCATACATGGGAACTTATTTTGGATAATAAGGAAATAGTAAAATGGCTGAAATAACGATCAGAGAAATTGCAAAACGTTGCGGAGTTGGCGTTAGTACTGTTTCAAGAGCAATCAATAATCATTCCGATATAAATCCTGAGACCAAGCAGAGAATAATGGATGTGATCAAAGAGACAGGTTACATTCCTAATAACAGCGCAAGAAATCTTAAGAGAACAGATGCTAAGTGCATAGGTGTTTTGGTCAAGGGTATTACCAACCCATTCTTTACTCCTATCATAGAAAAGATTGAACAGGAGACCGAGAAAAAAGGATATGCGCTTGTCCTCAGACATGTTGAAGCATATGAGAATGAGGTTAACGTTGCCCTGGAACTGGAAAAAGAAAAAAGGCTTCGCGGTATCATTTTCCTTGGCGGAAATTCCAAGCATGATGCGGATAAGCTAAGGCAGCTTAATGTGCCTGTAATCTTTGCAACTATTGGTTCTGATATATCTGATAATCTTGGAAGAAATGCTTATTCCACAGTTTCTGTCGATGATGCTGTTGAGAGCCGCAAGATGGTAGAATACCTGATTGGCCTTGGACATAGGAAAATAGCTATTTTGACAGAAGGAAATGATCAGCCGTCAATAGTAAGCCTTCGTTATGAAGGTTATTGTGATGCTCTTAATAAGCATGGGATCAAGCTTGACGAGAAACTGGTCAAGTACGTTGATCGTCGTATCTATGCTATGCAGAACGGATATGAGACAACTAAAGCTCTTATAGAGTCCGGAGCTAAATTCACAGCTCTTTTCTGTGTGTCTGATGTTCTTGCAGTTGGTGCGCTCAGAGCTCTTGCAGATGCAGGCATCAGGGTTCCTGAAGACGTTTCTGTCGCAGGCTTTGACGGCCAGGAGATTGCCCAGTTCTGTGTTCCGAGACTTACAACAATTCGCCAGCCACTGGCTGATATATCAGAAGAGACCATGAGACTTATATTTGACCTGATTGAGGAAAAAAGAGGACACAAACATCTTATTTTTCCAGGGGAACTGGTTGAAGGTGAGTCAACTAGAAAGATATGATTGGCTTTGATATAATTAGGATGTTTTCGTTAAATAGTTAATAGGGGGAGATTTAATAATGAGTGATAACAGAAAACCTGATATTTATGTCCTTTGGACAGGTGGATGGGATTCAACATTTAGGATGGTACAGATACAGAAAGAACCCGGGGACAAGCCAATAGTAGTTCAGCCTATATATATTTCTGAAAATGGCCGTAAGAGTGAGAACATAGAAATCGAGAGAATGCAGAAGATGCTTCCTATGCTGAGGGAAATAGGGCCTAATGATTTTCTTGATCTGATGATAATTAAGAGATCTGAGATTCCTGAGAATGAGCAGATATCTGAAGCTTATGGCAGACTCAATAAGCTTGTCAGACTTGGCTCTCAGTACGACTGGATTGCAAGGCTCGCTGTTCAGTATCCTGGGATTGAGGTTGGTATTGAAATGCCTACTGGCCAATATGGCGGATGTAGTACCGCACTTTCCAAGTATGGAAAGCTTGTGTTTAGAGACAATAGCTATTACGTAGACAAGGAAAACTCAACAGATGACGTTAACCTTGTTCTGGGTAATCTTTCATTTCCTATTAAGATGATAACAGAAGACAGAATGATAGAGCTTATCCACGAATGGCATTGCGAGGATCTTATGACAAATATTTGGTTCTGTCACACACCAATTGATGGTAAGCCATGTGGTTATTGTCGTCCATGCCAGCAGAAAATGGAGGCAAATATGGAATGGCTTATCCCTGAGTCAGGCCAGAAGAGATATCGTTTCTTTAAGCGAGCAGCAAAAATTGTAAGTACCAGGTACAGCTATAAGGTTACAGGATGGTTTTGTAAATAAACAGAATTTTCAAACAAATACTTTATTATGCCAAGAACTAACTGAAATTTAATAACAATTTAATTGAATTAAGCAAAAAAATAAATGTATAATTAGCTTAGTATTTTGAATAGGGGGCTATAACCAGATGAAATTGCCGGAGAGATCATTTATTTTTTTGTTGATTGTTGCTTTATGTGTTGGAACATTTAACATTCAGGTCAGCGCAGAGAATGATTCATCAGAATCATCAAGCTGCTATTCTACTGATACAGTAGAAGATGACCTGATTTTTTTTATGGATGAAGAAGAAATATCATCAGGTGGTGAAAACTTCGAATCAATTGATGAAATAACTGATGATGAAGATATATCAGATATAAATGAGGATATATCGGATAAAAAAGAAAATAAATCAGATATAAATGAGAACATATCGGATATACAAGAAATTATACCGGATATAGATGAAGAGAGTCTTCCGGATGATTTTTATACTGAGTATCCGGTAGGCGGCATTATTGACGAAGAACCGATAGATGAACGTGAGAGCGTTTATGATGGACAAAAAAGGGTGTACAGAACTCAAGCAATCCTTCCTTCAGAATATATTACGCCTGACTTGCCGCCACTGCGTCGCCAGACCCCCTATGGGACATGCTGGGCCTTTGCTGATGTGGCACTGGCTGAAATTAATCTTATGAAGAAGGGATATATGTCTGACCCTGATTTATCAGAGCTTCATCTAGCTTATTTTACTTATAATAAAGTTACTGATCCGCTAGGTGGAACTGAAGGCGATTCAATGAATGTTAATACATCAAATATATTGGATTTTGGCGGCAGAATTGAGTGGGGACTTAGTACTTTTTGGAAATGGATCGGGGTTGCTGATGAGACCTTAGTTCCGTATTCGATGGGAGAGCAGGCAGAAAGTGAAGGGCTTGATGACAGTCTTGCCTATGAAGGAAGTGTACATATCGTCAATTCATACGAAGAGCCTGTGGAAAAAAGTGCAACTCGTATCAGAACAAATAAACATGCAAGCTTAAAGCAATTGATAATGGATCATGGCGCTATAGGAATAAACTATTATGCGTACAATTCGATGAGTGCAGCAACTACTGACGAGATATACAATGTAAAAACTAACGCATATTATAATCCCAGCAATCCCCAAAAGACTAATCATGCAGTTGTAGTTGTGGGATGGGATGATAGTTTTTCAAAGACAAACTTTGCGACTGAAGCTCCCGGAGATGGGGCTTTTCTGGTAAGAAATTCCTGGAGAGTAGGAACCGGAACGAGTGGGGATTATTCTTATGCAGGTTATTTCTGGATGTCCTATTATGAGGCAAGCCTTGGAAGCTACGCATATGCTGCGGAATTTGCGATGGCGGGCGATTACGACAATAATTATCAGTACGATGGGGGACTTACGTATGGAGGATTAAGTCTTAATAGAGCAGCAAATGTCTTTTGCACACATGCAGAGGGTGGAGAAAGTGGAGAACTTTTGAAAGCTGTATCTCTATATTTATTATCGTCAAATATTGATTATACAATAGATATTTACACTGACCTTACTGATGCCAATGATCCTGTAAGCGGAACCCACGTTGCTGAAGCTACTACGAAGGGAACTACAAGCTATGCAGGATTCTATACAATAGAGCTTGCAGAATCAGTATCTATGGCGGCTGATACGTTGTTTTCTGTTGTTGTCACATTGGAAAAAAATGGATCATATAGTGCAATAGGACTGGAAGATAGCTTAAAATATGGGACTGCAACTAATTCTCCGGGACAGAGTTTTATTTGTTCGGGTGATAACTGGATAGATCTTTCAAGTGTTTATTCCAAAGGAAATTTTGCTATTAAGGCGTATACCCTAAATCAGGCATATACTCCCGGAATAATTGGTCAGGAACCCAGAAAAACAGATATAAGTGAGCTGACATTGGAAAGATTTGTTAACTCCTATGACTATTCAGGACAGGAATGCAGGCAGGATAAGGCAAGGATATATAAGGTTGAAGATTCGAAAAAGGTGTATTTGGAGGAAGGAATAGATTATCTGGTGGAATACTCACCGGAAGATCTTATTAATGGTGGAACAAAAACTGTAACATACACTGGAATTGGTGACTATACAGGTGTAATAGAAAAAACATACAGAGTATTGGCTTTTAATATGATGAAGGATGCAGAAAAAAATAATCCATGTATTTCTGTCTCTTTTGATAATGCAAAACAACCAGGCGCTGATGGGAGATATTCATTTGATTATAATGAAGACGGAGTTTATCCGGAGCCAATACTGACATTTAATAGTGGTTCATCCAGCATGGTCCTTGAAAAGGATAAGGACTATATAGTTAAATACTACAATAACATTGAACCATGTGAAAGCGGTGATACCAGCGTTCTTCCAAGGATAACTATCACCGGTAAAGGTAATTTCATTCGTTCCTTTAGTGTATATTTCTACATACTACCAAAGGTAGATAGCAGGCCATCAGAATTAACAGTTTCTTTTGACGCAAATGGTGCCAAGGCAGGAACAATGGCAAATCAGATTTATAATAGAGAAGAAGAGGCTAAAGCTCTTAGCACAAATAAGTATATAAGATCCGGTTATGTATTTATGGGATGGGCGGCTAGTAAAGAGGATGCAGATGCTTATATTACGACTTATGAAGATAAGGAAATTTTAGATTTTGAAACTTTGTATCGAAAAAACAAAGATACAGAAATAACACTGTATGCTATATGGCGGTCAGAGTTTAATATTACTTATGACACTAGGGGAGGAAAACTTCCGGATGGAGTAAGTGATCATGAAACCTATAAATTTGCAGTTATCAAGGAGTTTCCAATACCAGAGAAAGAGGGCTATAGATTTGTTGGTTGGTATACAGATGATACTTACCAGACAAGGGTATATTCTATAAAATCCAGAACTTATGGAGACTTTGATCTTGTGGCTAAGTGGGAAATATTTACTTACACGATAAGCTATAATGGGAATGGAAGTACAAGTGGAAAGATGGCTTCACAGGCTGGAGAATATGGGACACCTATTGTCTTGAACAGTAATTCTTTTGTAAAGAAGGGATATAGCTTTGCGGGTTGGAATTTGGTCAAGGTTCCTACTGAGGATGATCCGGGAATAAACTATGCAGATAATGCGACAGTGGTTTTCAAGCCTGAGGCTAAAGGTGTAAAATATGTGCTTTATGCACAGTGGAAAAAGAATACAGATTAAATAATATAAAGCTCCTGAAAATCAAGTTTTTTCAGGAGCTTTCTTTGCGCTGGAAATCTTCAAAATAAAAAGATGATATAACCAGGATAACAGATAGGTAGTTGATACAGAGATAAGTGCAGTTAAAAGCAGAGGAAACGGCAAACTGAATACTTCAAAATAAAGTTTAAATATCAAAACATGTAATAGGTATATTTCATACGAAATACCAGATGTGAAATGAACAAATCCAGGTAAAAAGTTACATCTGTATAGAATAAGACATATTCCACCGAAAGCTATAAGACTAAAAGGATCATTAAAGGCTTTTAGAAATCCGCCAATCAAGCTAAGAACAGAATAAATGACAAATGAAATCAATGTAACCATTATCAGCTTGGGCATAGACATTGATTCTAATCGAAGCTTTCCTTCTCTGGCATATTCAGTGGCGAGTACCATGCCTAAGGCAAATTCCCACAGATATTGTAAAAAGAAACTGTTCCATACACGAACTTCGGTAAGACCAAGAAGTGAAATGAGAACTGCCCAGCTAAAGCTGATAAGACATGACATTATAATAAAATTTCTGGCTCCAATTTTCTGAAAAAGCATAACAAGAACAGTAAAGAATAAATAGAACTGTATAATGGTTGAAATGTACCAAAACTGGAAGCCAAAGGTGGCTGTATAGGCAGGAATAAACATTTTAAAAAGGAATATGTGACTTAGTAAAGCCATCGTTTTGTTAAAGCCCGAGTATACATTTGGAAGCAGAAAAGCAATAATAACTACGACAATATAAGGAACATAGACCTTTAAAAAACGTTTCCTGATGAATGGAAAAAAATTAAGAGGTCTACGTATGTTGGAATACATCAGCCCAAAACCTGAGCAGAGGATAAAGACATGTACACCTGCACCACCAAAAGAAACGCCTTTTGCAATTAAAGGATGCCGTGCCAAATAACATGAAATCAAGTGATATAGCATGATCCCCAGTATCGCTATACCTTTGCTGTATGAAATAAGCTTGGCTCTTTGCATGTCGTAGTACTCCCATGTACATATTAATAAGTTATTGTTCTGTGGTCTTAGGAGGAAGAGTAATCCAATCTCCTAAGGTATTATCCCAGTCTTCGGTCGTGAATTCGTTAAAACCTGATGCCGGGAAAAATGTTAATTCTCCAAAATATATCAAGCCATTAATATTGTATAGATCAACTCTCACAAAAGGTATATCTTTAGACAGCTTCATTGCTATATCGATCATTTCGTCAAGATGCTGTGGCTTGTCCAACTTCTGACTTGGATCAGGAGGGCAGGTCTTTTTACCAAGAGTAAGCAGCTCAAATTCAGGTGTATAGTAATTAGCTCTGTGATTGGTGAAACGATTGAAGTCTACGCTGAAACATTTTACCTGACCATTGAAGCAGAAAAATTTATAGTCTTTGAGTTCCTTGCCACTTTCATCCACCATAAACTGCTCTATTATGATTCTCGGCTTAACATATTTGTATGGCCATTCCCTACCTATCATATAATAGTGTTTTTTGAGACTTTTATTGATTTTCTTTTGAGCATTCTTGAAATCAAAAGTTTTTTTATCGGTGCATATAAAGATGCTGGCACTGTCATGCGTGCATTTCATAACGAATTTATCCGGAAGTTTACTAAAGTCTATATCCTCATAATGGTCGTAGACGCCTAACGTTGGAATTATGTTAAGCTCAGGAATCTTTGCAACGACATAATCCTTGACAGAGGCTTTGTCTACCATCTGACCATATTCAGGTTTCTGGTTATAGAGCTTGAGCCATTGTAGCTTCTCACTAAAAGAACGAGGGTTTTCTAAATCCAATTTTCTATGGCGATGATGCCAGAATTTACGACGAATAAACTCTTCATCGGAAAGATAATTAAAAAATTCTCTTCGTCCAAGGTATATCCACCTAAAATCTTTATCTGTAATGAGTTTGCAAAAGTCTTTAAAGGAAAGCATTGAGAAATCCTCCACATAAGAAAATATAACCATATAATTATAGTCATATTAAGAAAAAAGGTAAATATATGCCATGCCTATTATTATATGATTGTTTTTATGATTGAGAATGTGATATAGTAATAAACTGTAAAATTGTATGGGCGGGAATTTTTTATGGGGAACAAATCTAGGGGAAGAATGACATATATAGATGCTATGAAAGGCATAGCTATTTTGTTGGTTGTTGTTACACATTCTTTGATGAATGCTGACAAGAATGTAGATTCTAATTATGCAGCGATCATTAATTTTAATGCATTTGTTGCTGTCCCATCTTTTTTCTTTATAAATGGATACCTATATAATCACAATCATTCATTAACACCCATTAAGTCTATAATTAAAAAATTTAAAGTTTATTACATTCCGTTTGTCGGATTTAATTTGTTTTTTTGGCTTTTTCACAATGCTTTTGTTTTTTTGCACATGACAACAGAATCGCTCTATGACATCAAAGATTACATAAAGCATTTTTTTATTATATTTGCACTTCATATAGAGTCAGATTTAAACGGTCCTATGTGGTTTTTGAGAGTACTGTTGATAATGACATGCATATACATATGTGTAGATTTTGTGGTACTTAAAATCAAGGACAGAAGGATACGCTATGTAGTTCTTACGGCAGTAGTTATCCTTATGTATTTGGCATATTCAGTCAAAATTGTTCCATCAGCATTGAATATGAAAAAAGTTTTCTCAGGCATACTCTATTTTTATGCAGGAGTTGTTATTAAGGAATTTGATCTGGATAAGCTGATAGATAAGTATAAAAGTGTTGTATTTATCCTTGGAATGTTAATACTTTTAATTACTTCCATTGTTTCGAAATCTGCTATAGGTCAGGAAAAACATCTGATAGATAATCCCGGTAGGATATGCGGTATTATAGGTATATTTGCTCTTAGTATGTTTCCGCTAGTGGCTAATAGTAAAATGCTTCAATTTCTGGGAAATGCTTCTCTTGACATAATGTGTCTGCATTTTTTGGCCTTTAAACTAGTGTCTTTTATTTTGATCATGACAAGGCATCTGGAGATTGAGAGATTATCAGAACTTCCGGTACTGCGAGGTACTAATGGATTTGATTTTCTTTTTTATGATCTGGTTGCACTTTGCATATGTTCACTTGAATACCTCCTGCGTACGAAAGTATGCAACAGGTTTAAATATAATAATAAGTATTGAAAAGGGAGTTTCATATGTTTAACACAATTTTGGAGAATTTTCATATCGAAAAAATACTGACAACCCTTAAAAACAGTATTGTTTATATGGTGATCGTCGGTGTAGCAGCTGCAATCATAGCTGCAGTAGTAGGAAGGTCATTTACTTACAGGACATACACTGCGGATGTTTCGTTTTATGTATATTCTAATCCTGACAACGTGGATGATATGGGGGTTAATCAGACAACAGCAGAAATATCACAGGCCAACAGACTTATTACATCTTATGTACAGGTTTTGAGAAGTTCAACTTTCCTTTCAGCCCTGGCAGATGAAGTTAATATGGATGGTTATACAGTTGAGAAACTTCACAGAAGCATTTCAACAAGAACTGTCAATGATACAGCTATGTTCATTGTTTATGTAAGTGATCCTAATCCGGCAAATGCGCTGACTATTGCTAATGCTATCAGTGACCTTGCACCGGTTACCATTCCTTCCGTAGTTAAAGCCGGAGGTTTTAGAGTATTTGATGCAGCAGAGCTGCCTACAGCTCCTTCAGCTTCACTTAGCCTTACAATGATCGTGGCTTTAGCTTTTGCAGTTGGCGTTTTTCTGACCATTGTTTTCTTTGTGATCAAGGCTCTTTTAGATACGACAATCAGACGTGTTTATGAGGTAGAGGACATCTTTAATATTCCAATAATTGGTAAGGTGCCAAGTATTTCCGGAGATAAAAAGGATGACAATCCATATTCCAACATTACCCTCAAAGAAGACAGCAAGTTCATACTCAATGAAGCATATAATGACATCCGTGCAAATATGTTATGGAGCAGAGAAGAAAAGAAATGCTCTGTATTTGTTGTTGCCAGTGCAGATGCTTCTGAGGGACGAACAATAAATGCATATAATATCGCAAAAGCTCTTTCCGTAGCAGGTAAGAAGGTTCTTCTTATTGATGCAGATATGAGAAACAGCAGACTTCGCGAGATAATTCCCAATAAAGACAAGAATGGCCTGGCTGATTATCTGGCTGGTAAAATTGGTAAACCAGTTATCGTAAATAAAGGTGACCTTCTTGATATTATTTATTCCAGTGAAAATATGAAGAATAAGAGCGAACTTCTTGCTGCTGATAAATGGTATGAATTGATCGATGAGATGAAGGAAAAGTACGATGAGATAGTTATAGACATGCCACCTCTTAGAGTATATGCCGATGCACTTTCTCTTGCCAGAACAGATGCATACTATCTGATTGTTATAAGAGAGGGAATGACCAAGTTTGTCAGAACCAAGCTTATAGTTAAGAAGCTTGAGAGTTTGAATGCCGATATATTTGGCATTATTTACAATGGAATTTCAACCAAGTCCAAAGATTATGCATTTAGAAATTACAAAGAGGAACAGCAAAAGGCTTAAACAGTGAAAACATCGGTAGTGGTATGCACATATAACGGTGCAGAAACAATAATTGAACAGCTTGACTCAATAAAGAACCAGACAAGAAGCGTTGATGAGGTTATTATCTGCGATGACAGGTCTCAGGATAATACTGTCAGTGTAGTCTCAGATTATATAGACAGAGAAAAGCTCTCACAATGGAAAGTCTATGTTAATGAACATAATCTGGGATATGCTTCTAACTTTTTTTATGGAGCATGTAAGGCTTCTGGAGATTATATCTTTTTCTGTGATCAGGATGATATATGGGTGAGTGACAGAGTAGAAAAGATGCTTTTTCAAATGGAGAATAATCCAAGCATATTACTGCTTGGATCCGAATTTGAACCATTTACTGTATCTGAAAATGCTTTGTCCGTTCCTTCGTGGGAACTGGCAACTTTCAAAAATGATGGATCTTTAGAGCACTTGGAGTTTAACAATAAGAATATTTTTATTGGATGCCAGGGATGTACAATGTGTGTCAGAAGGGCTTTTTGGGATATTATCAAGCCCTATTGGTTTAAAGACTGGGCACATGATGAATTTGTGTGGAAGCTTGCGCTTGTTAATGACGGATTATATTTTTACCACTACACATCACTTAAGAGAAGAGTGCATGAAGGCAATGTTTCACTGGGCAAGATGAGAGATCTTCAAAAAAGAATTCTCTTTTTTAAAAAGTTATTGGCTAGTCACGAATCAACACTGAAGTTTTCAGAGGATAACAACAGACCAATAATACAGAAAAAAATACTGGATAAGAATATAAGAGCTACAAAGCTTAGGATTGATTTAATGGAAAAGAGGAAGCTCTTTAATGTCTTTCCTCTCATCATAAAATACAGTGATTGCTATCACAAAAAGAGAGCAATTCCTGTTGAGCTATATATGGCAATTAGGCAGTGAAGGTTATAAAATGAGTGGTTTATCATATAGCAAATATATCAATAATATAGAAGAAAAGGTATTCAAGGCTGTTTCTGTCATTTTTATCATATCAGCTATAGTCATGCCTCCATATTTTGGAATACCGGCTCCGGGATTTGATCTGACAGCAGTCAGGATGCTGATAATAGCACTGATGATTATGATGTGCGCAAAACGTGAGAGATTATATGATTTTCTTCAGATGATCAAATATAATGGAGTCTTTTTGGCTACGGCACCATACATATTTGTTATCACATATACAATGGTCCTCAGAACAGACTTAAAAGCTTTTCTAAATCCGTTTATTGAATTCTTGATATTGTTTTTGGCTATATATGTGATAAGGCGTTCTCTTGGAGTAGATACAACAGTAAGAATTATACTTGGATGTTATTACCTGCTCGCTATAGAAGGTATTATAGAATACTTTTTGGGCTACTCATTATTCTATTATTTAAAAACACTAGACGGAGCATTGACGAGTGGAATATTTGTCAGGAATGGTCATTATCGAATAGTAGGTCCGGCGGCTCATGCTTTGGGATATGGGCTTATGTTAAATGTTGCATTACCATTAACATGCCTGGATCTTAAGAACAATAAGTTTTATATGTTCCAAAGACCGCTTCTGTTTTTAATGCTGATCATCAATATCGTTTTTACAGGATCGCGTTCATCTTTTGCGGTTATGGGAGTTGAAATTATAGGAATATTCCTTTTTTCTGCCAAAATGGAAAAAAAGCGTACACTGATAACAGGTACCATTGCGATTGTTGTTATTGGCGTATTATTGATTGCTTTATCGGGTACAAGCGTAGGAGGCTACTTTATGCTCCAGATCACCGGTGTAATTGACGAACTGTTTGATACGAGTTTATCTGTAAAGTATGGTGCTACGCTGGGTACAAAGACAAGCTCTGAATACAGAGAATATTTGTGGTATGTCTTTAAAGTTAATTGGCTCAATCCTTTACTTGGTTTGGGCAGATCAAGGCCATTTTCTACTGTGATCAATGGTGTTACACTCAAGTCTTTGGATAATCATTATATTGGTGAATATGTGAGATATGCTTATCCGGGAATGTTTTCCATATTATTATTTTTTGTTGTAATGCTCTTTATGATGCTCAAAAAGATAATAAAGGATAAGGATGCTTATACTAAGGCTTTTTTCTTAGGATCGCTTTCCTACATGATCGCCTTGTATTATGTTGATTCACTGGGAACACTTAAGTATTTGTATTTGTTCTTTGCTTTATTTATTAGTTATGCGCCAGAACAGTTTGTGACCAGGATTAAAAATAAGACAAGTAAGTATATGAAACTAACGATATGAGTTAGATAGGCAATTTATATGGGACAGTTAAAAATATATTTTGATTATTTTATATATTTAACAAGTAAGCAGATGGATGGTGCATCTATATTGCTATTTATTGAAACGAGTGTTTTATCTGTTCTGCTACTTTATGGATTGTTTTTTGTATATGAAAAACTAACTGGCAGGATAATTAACTCGAACAAAAAAAGAGCCCTTTGGCTCATGGCAATCTATGCATGTTTTATATTTCAGATAGCTTTTTATAGAAGACTTGGGATGGAAAAGTCGGCTATTCATACGAGAATATATTTCGGATTTAGAAAATGGGATGGGACTGTGGATGAAAAGCAGGTGGTATACAGCTTTTTGAACGTAGTGTTTTTTATTCCCTGGGGATTTCTCATAGCAAGTGCACTTGATAATAACTATAGAAGAATTGTCATGACTGTTTTTTATAGTCTTATCACAAGTCTAATCATAGAAGTTGCACAGTATTTCACCAGGACAGGTGCTTCAGAAGCTACTGATTTAGTAACAAATGCCTGCGGCGGCTTTATTGGCTGCCTTATATATATTGTTATAAAAAGTGTTTATACAAAAATAAACATTTTGAAAGAAGGTAATGTATGAAAAAAAGTTTTTTTAGTAATTTTAGGAAAAGGGATGTAGTGGTAGTTGTTATTACTATCGTTGCAATTGTTCTTCTGTTTTTGGTAATAAGGATGACAAGAAACAGAGACCGTATGGCGCAGCAGGAATTATTGGATAGTGCTAGTGTATCAGAAGTTTCGGTTACAGAGGAAGATTCTGATAACGAATCAGTAGCAATTAGTAAAGATTATAAAATAGTCATTAATGAAGTCGATGGCAAGGGAAATTTAGAGCTGTTTAATGGGGATTTTAAATCCATTTCGATTGGTGGCTATGTTGTCTCTGCTAATGGACATGAAACAACTATAGGTGCTGAAACTTCTATCGGGGCAAATGGTATCTGTACTGTAAAGGTAACGGGTATTGATCCTAATAGTGACAGCAATGTTATTCAGATATTCAATGATAAAAAAGAACTTGTCAGAGCAATAAGTTTTGGAAAGTTATCTTCCGGTACAAGCTATGGATGTTTAACTGATGGCAGTTACGAAGTTGGATATATCACATCATCTATTGGAGAAAGCAATGATGGATGTACTTTGGCTGAGTCAGAGGGTATTATTTTTTCAGTTCCAAGCGGTTTTTACGAGGAACCGTTTGATCTTGAAATCACAGCTCCTAAGAATTGTAAGCTTTTTTATACTACTGATGGTACTATTCCAACTACGGATTCAGAGGTTTATGAATCCAAGATATCTATTTCAAGACCCAGCAGCAAGAGCTATGTTTATGCTGTAAGCGATGGAAAGGGCTATATTCATACTTCGATTACTCCTAAGAAAGTAGATAGGGGAACAGTTATTAATGTAATAGCTGTTGACGACAAGAATAAGATAATAAGTCAGAAGACAGCTTCATATTTTGTTGGATACAATAATGATGCTGATTATGTAGGACTTCCTGTGCTTTCTATTGAGGTTGATCCTGATGAAATGTTTGGATTTGAGAAAGGCATATATGTTCCAGGAAAGAGCTACTATGACGGATATATTCAGGGGAATATGTCTCTGGCCAACTATTTAAATAATACTACTGTTAAAGCTAAAATTGAGTATTTTGAGTCATCTAAGGATAAGACATATTCTGGAGATGTATCTATTGCCATAATGAAAGATGAAAGAAGAGGAGCAGAACAGAGGTCAATGGTTATCAAGGCTGAGAGTGATTTCCCATCCGGAACAGGCCTTGATGATTTCCTTAATAGTTCATCTAACTATTTGCAGCTGTTGTCAGGTGGCGGCGATACTGCTTCAAAGATAAGGGATTATTTTGTAAAAGGCATTTCTGAGGGAACTAATATTATCACAAGAGATTTCCAGCCTTGCATGGTATTTATTGATGGCGAGTTCTGGGGAATGTATTCACTTGCAACTAACTATGATGAAAAGTACCTTGGAGAAAAGTATGGCGTTACAGACAAGGTCATAAAAGTAGAAACAGACTATATAGGATCTTCTGAGTACAGAGAATTCTATAACTATGTTGTAAATACAGACTTTTCTGTTCCTGAGAACTATGAGAACCTTAAATCCATGATGGATATCAGCAATTATATTGAGTTTATGTGCGCCAATATATTTATAGGTAATACCGTAATGGATAGGGGATTTAGCGCCTGCGTGTTTAAAACTGCAGGAGATACAGGTTCTGGTTTTAATGATGGCAGGTGGAGATGGGCTATAAATAATGTTGTTAATACTCTGGGAAACACATCAAGCTTTTTGACTCCATACAAAAAGGGTGATTTTGCAACACCTATGATGAATACATATCTTTCACCAGGCATTAAGGACAATGCATTCTTTAATTCACTTTTGAAGAATGATTCATTTGCAAAGGAATTTGAGAAGACAATGGCTGACCTTGTTAAGAATTCCTTTACAAGCGAGCATGCAAACGCTGTATTAGATGAACTGGATATGACAATTGCACGTGCTGTATATGCAACTAATCAGAGATATTTTTCAAATGATATAAATTACTATGAGAGTGCAAAGAAAACTATTAGGGGCTTCTTTACATCAAGAGAGAGATATCTCGAAATGTATACTAAAGAGTATATCGGGCAAAAAGGTAACGTTTCAGGCAGAATCGAAACTATTGATGGTAATGCAGAAGGAGTATCTTCTGAAAGTGATGAGGCAATACTAGATGATAGTGCTGCAACTGGCAGTAGTCTGGTAGAAGCAAACTAATTACAAGGATACTATTTGGAATGACAGAGTTAATCAGGAAGTATGACTATAGGCTTTACTTTGGACTACTCAGAAAAATAGATGATCGAAGTTCAAGAAAGGTATTATATATCATACTGGCACCGCTTTTACTACTATGCGGAGTATATAATTTCATATTTGAAAAAACCATAGACAGGCTGCTAGTTAAGAGAGAATTATCCACTTTTCATCGCAAACAATATAAAAATAAACTGTCATTTGTTGCATGCGTGTATAATGAAAGCAGATATATTGAGGAATGGATAGAATACCACAGGCTTGTTGGTGTTGAGTATTTTTATATTTTTGATAATGGCAGTACAGATAATACCAGAGAGCTATTGCAAAAGTATATAGACAAGGGAATCGTAGAGTACGAGTTTTTCCCTGGTAAGGGTAAGCAACTGGATATGTATTATGCCGGTTTGCGTAAATGTAAAAGAGATTCCAAATATGTAGGTTTCATTGATCTTGACGAATTTGTTGTACCTACCGACAGCAGTAAGAATTTGGTAGAGGTACTGGATGAGCGATTCATGCACTTTCCAGGTATGGCTGTTTTATCAATGAACTGGCTTGTTTTTGGATCTTCAGGACACAAGAAGAGGCCGGAAGGACTGGTTATTGAAAATTATACAAATAGAGCAGAATATGATTCTACAACAAACAGGTTACTTAAGTTTATATGTAATCCAAGGCTTATAAAGGGCTGCCTTACAAGTCCTCATTTTGCATATCTTAGAAATGATAAACTTAAGCAGCTGAATGAAAAGGGCATAGAAATTGATTCGCCATGGAATGATTATCCTAATAATACTTATGATTACATCAGGGTCAATCACTACTATGGTAAATCTGAAGAAGATTGCAGGGCTAAGTTCGAGAGGGGAAATGTGAGCCGGCCTGATTATAAAAAGAGGAAATGGGATCAGTTTGTGCTATATGACAGAAACGAAGTACATGATGAGCGCATGTTGATTTATTCGGACAGAATTAAAGCATCACTGGGGGAGTGAGGTAATTCATGAAAAAGGAATACAATGTGTCAATCATTGGTTTAGAGATAGAAAATGATAATTTGGGCTGTGTTGCTCTCACACTATCTTTTATAAATATTCTCGAGCAGATTGGCAAAGAATTAGGAGCTAGTATAAATATTACTGCTATCAGTTATTCAGATAAACAGTATGAGTGCAATGATATTATTCGTAAATTTGATGTAATAAGGGTACATCCAAAGAGTTTTTCATTTTGGAGTCAGCTCAAACATAACTTCAAAGAAGCGGATCTTGTATTTGATTTTACTTTGGGAGATAGTTTTTCTGATATTTATGGAGCGGATAGATATATTAAGACAAATCTGCTCAAAGACTTTGCAGAAAAATACAATGTCAGATTTATTCTTGGACCACAAACATATGGACCATATAATAGTGCATGGTCTAGGCGATGGGCTAAGCGTATAATTAAAAAAGCATATAAAGTTTATTCGAGGGACAAACAGTCGGCTGATGTTATTAAGCAGATGTGTGACAGAGAGGCTACGGTAGTTACTGATGTGGCGTTTGGACTTACATATACTGCCAAAGAGCTGGAGCAAAGCGGAAAGATAAAAGTAGCATTAAATCCGTCAGGACTACTGTGGAAAGGCGGCTATACCAGCAATAATCAGTTTAATCTGAGTATTGATTATCAGGAGTATTGCAAAAAAATATTATCGGAAGTTACAAGTAATGCAAATTATGATGTATATCTCATACCTCACGTAGGAGGCGGAAATCATGGAGGAGAGAATGATTATGAGATATGTCAAAAACTACATGAATTATTTCCAAATACTCATGTAGTGACAAAGAGTAATAGTCCAATAGAGATTAAGAGTTATATTGCTGCTATGGATATTCTTATTGCTGCCAGGATGCATGCAACTGTGGCTGGCGTATCTGCTGGTGTTGCAACTATACCCGTGGCTTATAGTAGAAAGTTTATGGGATTGTATGATAATATTGGCTACGGATATGTTCTTGATGCCAGGAAATTGGATACAGAAAAGGCAGTAAGACAGACGATGGAATGGATATCTGGTTATAAAGAGCTTCAGATGGCGGCAGAAAGCTCCAGAGCTAGTGTTCAGGATAAATTAAATGATTTTTCAGGAAATCTGCTAGATATATTTAAGGCGATTTAATTTATGAATAATAAAAGAATTAGTGAGTATTGCTCAGCATGTGGTCTTTGCCAAGGAAAGGGATATGCTGAGCTTAAATTTAACGACGGACTTCTTAAACCAAATATGAATGTGGACAATACTGATTTTTTCGAATCAGTATGTCCGATCACAGGTTCTGTGTACGAAATACAGCCTGAATGGGGAGAGTTCGAGAAAGTATATGTGGGCTTCTCAAATGATCCGGATATCAGGCATATGGCTTCAAGTGGTGGCGTTATCACATCACTTGCATCATATTTACTTGATAAGAAGCTTATAGATGGAGTTATCCATACAGGAAAAGATACAGATAAGCCCTGGAGAACCAAGACTTATTGCAGTACAACGCCAAAAGAAGTTGTGGATAGATGTGGCTCCAGATATACTCAGTCTATGCCACTGGCAGATATTTTTAATCTGACAGAATATGGCAAGAAATATATTTATATCGGGAAGCCTTGTGATGTCCTTGCCCTTACCAATTATTTCAAATTGGACAAGGAGTTTGCTTCAAGGTTCATATGTACAATATCTTTTTTCTGTGCAGGAGCACCAAGCGAAAATGCACAGATGAGGCTTCTTAAAGAGCTAGATTGCAAACCGGAGGAGTGCATTGAACTAAGGTATAGAGGAGATGGATGGCCGGGCTACGCTACTGCTGTTAACCGTAGCGGCATTAAAACACAAATGACCTATAATGATTCCTGGGGCAAGATCCTGGGCAGAGATATCAGGAAGTCTTGCAAGTTCTGTATGAATGGAACAGGTGAACCAGCTGATATTTCCTGTGGAGATGCCTGGTATTCCAAGGCGGATGGAACTCCGGATTTTACAGAGGGTGAAGGCAGAAATATCATTTTCACCAGGTCAGATATCGGTGAGAAATTGTTTGAAGAGGCAGTTGAAGCCGGCTATATTACTGCAAGTGATTACAGAAGTGAACTAGTGGATTTTAAGAAAATCCAGAAATTCCAGTATGAGAGAAAAGCTACAATGATGCAGAAATGCCTGGCGCTTAAGGTTATGTTTAAAGCTGCGCCAGCTTACACAATGTCTTCACTAATGAAAGTGTCTCGCGTAGCAGAGGGAGTTTCTTTTAAGAGAAAGTTATCAATATTTCTCGGGACTGTTAAGAGGATAGCAAAAGGTAAAATATAAAAAAATGGGGAAACAGTAAAGTGAAGTGTATTGAAGTCTATAATCAGTTTTATCACAAGGAGCCTGAAGGAATCTCTTTTTGCCCTTACAGAATATCACCGCTTGGAGCGCATATTGATCACCAGTATGGGAAAATAAATGGATTCGCTATAGATAAAGGTATCCATATTGCTTATTCGGCAAAGATGAATGGTGTTATTGAGGTTCAGTCTGTGGATTTTCCAAAGAGAGCTCAGTTTCATGTTATGTCAATTCCTGATGAGAAGGTAGGCGACTGGGCAGACCACCTTAGAGGCGCAGCCAAGGAGCTTTCTGAGAAATATCCTCTCAGGATTGGATTATCTGCAGTAATAGAAGGGTCACTTCCGATAGGAGGGCTTAGCTCTTCTGCAGCTGTTATAATCGCCTTTTTATCAGCACTTGCCAAAGTTAATAATATTATTTTGGATAAGTGGGAAGCAATCATGATGGCTAAAGCTGCAGAAAATAAATATGTTGGAGTAAACTGCGGTAAGCTCGATCAGTCCTGTGAAGTACTGTGTAAGAGAAATAATCTTTTGTACCTCGACTGTGCTGACGATAGTTATGAACTGATTCCTCAAAGTGAAGACATGAAGCCATTTAAAATTGCGATTTTCTTTAGTGGACTAGAGAGATCACTTGCTAACAGCGATTATAATCTTCGCCAGGATGAGTGTAAGGCGGCTGCATATAGTCTTTTGTCCTATGCAGGTCTTCCATATGGTAAGTTTGCTGATACCAGGCTCAGAGATGTTCCAAGAGAAGTATTTGATGCATATAAGGACAGGCTTCCTGAGAAATTTGCAAGGAGAGCAGAGCATTTCTTTACTGAAATAGAGAGAGCAGAAGCAGGTGCCAAGGCGTGGAAAAATGGCAATCTTGATGAATATGGAAATCTTGTATTTGCTAGTGGAAAGAGCTCAGTTGTTAACTACGAATGCGGATGTCCTGAGCTTATTTCTCTGTACAATATCATGACAGGTACTGACGGAATATATGGCGGAAGATTTAGCGGGGCCGGATTCAAGGGTTGCTGTATGGCTATTATTGAGCCAGACAAGGCAGAAGAGATCACAAGACATGTAGGTGAGCTTTATCTCAAGGAGTATCCAAGCCTTGAAGGTAAATATTCATCATATATTTGTAATATTTCAGATGGAGTTAAACTATGAAGTGCATCATTTTAGCAGCAGGATATGCTACAAGACTATATCCTCTTACAGAAAATTTTCCAAAGCCTTTGCTAAAGGTTGGAGATAAGGCTATATTGGATTGGCTCATTGATGATATTGAGCCTGTGATAGATGAATTTATTGTTGTATCCAATCACAAATTTGCACATATTTTTGAAGAATGGGCCAAAGGTAGAAGTGGGAATATCACTATTATAGATGATGGAACAGTTAGTAATGAGACAAGACTTGGAGCAGTTAAAGATATACAGCTTGCAGTAAATAAAGCAGATATCAAGGATGATTGCATTGTAATGGCGGGAGACAACCTTCTCAATTTCTCTCTTGGCAAGTTCGTGGAGTTCGCAAGGGATAAGGGCACAGCTTGTGTAATGTGCCATCCGGAAGACAGGCTTGAGGCACTTAGGAAGACAGCAGTTATTACAATGGATGATAATTGTAAGATTACTTCTTATGAAGAAAAGCCTGTTAATCCAAAGGGAAATCATGCTGTTCCGCCATTTTATTTCTATAAGGCAGAGGATCTACAGCTCATACAGACAGCTCTTGATGCGGGCTGCGGATACGACGCTCCGGGAAGTTTCGCAGCATGGCTCAGCACTCAGAAGACTATGCATGCTTTTGTTATGCCGGGGAAGAGATATGACATCGGAGACGTAGAGAGCTACGAAAGAGTAAAAGCTATTTTTCAGAAATAATAAAAAACTCATTAGTCTTGTTTCTTGAGACTAATGAGTTTTTTTATGCATTTTAATTTTTGCTAAGGCGCTTCCTGCCTTTACGAATTAGTTTGATAAGAAGTTCTTTACAATCTTCAAATTCAGGAAGCATTTTGAATGTTATCAGTATAAGTACATTTGATATGATAACACATACAATGCCTCTTGTTATAAAGGTAAGCCAAGGAGATAGAACTATCTGGTTACAAACAATAAGTGAAATAACACATATTATAATGGCATCAACAAAATAAAATATTATTCTCTTTACATATGATAAAAAAGCTTTCTGATCAAATACATATTTGAAAAGGTTTCTAAGTATCCATGGGATAGATATAACAAGCTGGGCTACTACAGTTGAAAGGATAATACCGTAAATGCCTAAAAAGCGCACGGTTAAAAGATTAAGAGTGAGATTTGCTCCTGCAGCCACCATAGGTCTGTATTTATCATAAGTCCAGATACCAGCAGCATCTTTGTACATGTTAAAAAGACGAAGCGTCGCACTTGTGAAATAATAAATGCAAAAACAGATAACGATGCCAAAACTAAACTTTAGATCAGGGCCTACCCATATATCCATAACAGGCTGAATACAAGATATTATTCCAACAACAAAAACAGAGGAGAGCCACATAATTATCATTGTGAATTTCTTGAGGTCTTTAATATTCTTTTCAGTAGTTTCTGTAAGAAGGCTATTTCCAAATCCGGCCATGACTGAAGAGAGCAGAACCGATAAAAGCGTAGCAAGAGCATGTACTATGTAGTAGTAATTTTGGTACATTGCCAGTGCTGTAAGACCCAAAAATGAAGAAATGATAATGGGATCAGAAGAATTCATTACTACTGTGGAGAACTTGGCAGTAAAGATATCTTTAACTCTGCGATTGATGGCAGTGATAGTGTCTTTTGATAATTCGCCTTCAGGATGATATTTAGGAAACATTTTGGTCGTGATATATGCAGTACATACATTTATCAGAAGCTGAGAAGCTAGTGATAATATCAGGTAAAGATAATAATTTCTGAATAAAACAAGTACAATTGCCTGTAAAATGTAGGTAACTGTATGAACACTGATTGTAACCTTGCTGGAAATATCATTTCTCTGAAAAGATGCTACAAGACAATTTCTGTAGGCAAAGAGAAAGTAACTAAATACTGTAGTTGCAAGATTAAGAATATAAAGGACAAATACATTAAGATCTTCAGGAACACTTCCCTTTATAAGCTTTGGAACGAAGGGAAGAATAATAAGGCCTATGACAGCTATAACACAGCCGATGATCCTGTAGTATTTCCTGTACAACTTCATAAGGGCGCAGATCTGTGCCTCATCATCATCAGCTATAGCCCTGTACATGCTGTAATTCATGGCACTTCCAACACCAAGCTCTGTAAGATTTAGTACTTGTAAAATGGATGCAAATAGACCATTAAGACCTGTGTACTCTACACCAAGATAATAGAGCATGAGAGTACGCATGATAAATGGGGCAATGGTAGTATAGACAAAATTGATGCCACCATAGAAAGAGTTTCTAACAGCATTTTTGGTCCTGCTTAGTTTCATGACTTTTTGGCTCCTGAAAAATATAAGAATATAAAAATATATGCGAATTTATATATAAAAGACATATAGTTTATTATTATATATTATTTGTTTTAAACGGGCAATCAGACTATAATACAAACAAAAGACATTGTTGGAGGGGGATATGTTAGAAACAGTTCTTATCGTGGGATTGATTGTTTGCTATCTGTGGGGGATTAATGTTTCAGATAATAATAAGAGTGAATACATTTCGCTAAAAAATTCAACAAGAATTAAAGGATTCTTCGCTCTTGTTATTCTTGCACATCATATTATTCAATTTGGAAATGATCACAATGGAATTATTTTGCACAGAGTTGGATATATTGGGGTCGCTGTGTTTTTCTTTTATAGCGGTTATGGACTCATGTACAAATTACGTAATGATGAGAATTATCTTGACAACTATTTTAAAAAGAGATTGCTGAAAATAATTTATCCATCTGTGATAGTCTATGCACTGTATGTTTTTGAGGACTATCTAATGGGGCGTCCACACTCTATTATTGATGTATTGAAATCACTTGTTAATGGCGTTCCAATTGGAGTAGGCACATGGTATATGATTTTTATCATAGTATTTTATTGTTATTTTTGGCTTGTTAGTATTATTGCAAAGAGAAATATTAAAAAGGTAATTGTTGCGATAGGACTATTTGTTGTACTTTGGATTATTGGCTGTAATCTTGTGGGATATGGACAAGTGTGGTTTGTTTCAAGCTTATCGCTTTTTGTAGGAGCGTGCTGGGATGAAGTAAAAGGAAAGGTACACGAAATATGCGACAAGAATTACATTGCCACTTTACTAATTTCATCGTTTGTTTTTATAATTTTAGAAATTCTCGTATTAAATAGCCATGGTGACACGCCACTGTACTTGATTTACCAGATAGTCGGGTCTACTGTATTTGTAATACTGCTACAGGTTTTGAATTATAAGATTCAAAATAAGGGGAAAATATTAGATTTTTTAGGCGGATTATCTTTGGAAATATTTATGGTACATGGATTTTTTGCTAAAGCATTTCTTAAGCCTCTTTTGGGGGTGGCTAATGGTGTGGCATATGCAGTTGCAGTGATCGCATGTAGCATTATGGCAGGATATTTATTTCACTTGTTAATAAAGAGGATAAACAAAATAATACTTTGATGATAATGATTTAATAACAGAGCCGGGAAATGTCTCCCGGCTCTGTTACTATATTTATATGTTAAGTATTATATACAATTTTTGCTGCCATATTTTCTGCTGCATTACCATCCATAAAATGGCAGATGATTGCAAGACCAAAATCTATTGCGGTTCCCATACCGCGGCTTGTGATAAAGTGACCATCTACAGTAACTGATGATGTCTGAACATCAGCTCCTTTAAGGTCAACTTCACATCCGGGGTAGCAGCATGCTTTTTTACCATCAAGTAGTCCCATTTTTCCATAGACAGTTGGAGCTGCGCAGATAGCACAGAGCATTTTGCCTTCTTTATCAAATTCCAGAATTCTGTCTTTAAGTGGCTCGCAGTTATATAGATTAGTTGTGCCAGGCTGTCCCCCTGGAAGAATCAGCATATCAAGTGCATTAAAGTCGATGTTTTCAAATAATTCATCAGCGATAACAGTGATGTTGTGTGATCCTGTAACCTCTTTTCTTCCCATGATTGATGCTGTAATTATTTCTATTCCTGCGCGCCTTAACAGATCAACTACTGTAAGAGCTTCGATTTCTTCAAACCCATCTGCGAGAAAAATAGCTGTTTTTGCCATGATAACCTACCTCCCAAAGCATAGTAATTTATAGTTGGAAACATTGTATCATAGTTTTTCTGCTAATGAGTTGTAATATCTTATTATTAGTGGATAATTTATATATACTGAAATCATATTATTATCAAAAAATATAACTATCTCAGACCAATAGGAGTTTAAGACAATGGGAGTAGAAATTGAAAAGAAATTTACAGTAAAAGAGATACCTTTTGACTTGGAACAATATCAGTATCATGAAATAGAACAGGGCTATTTAAATGTACATCCTGCCATAAGAGTCAGAAGAGAGGACGATATCTACTATATGACATATAAGGGGAATGTTTCGCCAAAAGGCATTGATTGTTTCGAGGCAGGAGATACAAGCGGGAATAATAACAGATATGCAGATGCTCATTCTGCGAATGATAGAATAGGTCAGACGGAGTACAACATGCCACTTGATAAAGAGAGCTATGAGAATCTTGCAAGGAAAGCTGACGGGAATGTGATCAGAAAGAGGAGATATCTTATTCCACTCAATGAGGATGCTTATTCCAGTGATTATCTCGAAAAAGATCCATCAACTAAGAGGGCATTAGAATCCGGTAACATAAAGATCGAGCTTGATGTGTTCAAGGCTCCTTTTGAAGGAAGGATTCTGGCTGAAGTAGAATTTCCATCGGAAGAAGCGGCCAGAAATTACAAACCGGCAGACTGGTTTAGTGAAGATGTGACAGGCGACAGAAGATATTCTAATTCACAGATGAGTACAGAAAAAATAATTTAGAAATATCTGTTAAGCGTGTAAATCCATGTACTTACAGGAATAAGTGCATGGATTTTTTGTGCGTATTTATAACAAAAAAGTGTGGAAATTTATAAAACTCTATGTTAAAATGTTAAACGATTGTGCCCAGATGGGGCTAAGACTTTTTTAGGAGGAAACAATAGTAACATGAGCGTAACAGTAGAAAAGCTCGAGAAGAGCATGGCTAAGCTTAAAATCACAGTTTCTGCAGATCAGCTTGAGAAGGCTATGCAGAAGGCATATGAGAAGAATAAGAATAAGATCCAGCTTCCTGGATTCCGTAAGGGTAAGGCTCCTCGTAAGATGATCGAGCAGATGTATGGAAAGGGAGTATTCTTTGAGGATGCAGCTAACGAGCT
>JAEEGL017114640.1_pt1 | contig 37023 bp, 32 predicted proteins | sample 9134231 | NCBI WGS metagenome assembly JAEEGL01 (sample SAMN16246548, study PRJNA631951) | gut metagenome | biome: gut microbiome; feature: rumen; material: fiber-attached | host: Bos | place: Iran: Karaj | collected 2018-10 | reverse complement strand
TCCGCATAAAAAAGGTTCCGGAAGGAACCTTTTTTTTATGCGGAGGAGACCTTGAACCCAGGTTCAAGGTCTCCTCGCAGCGAAGCTGCTCGTCGGTCGGTTCATTGGGAAAAAGGTCCACTGGACCTTTTTCTGGACCCGATTCACCCCATCTTCCGCATAAAAAAGGTTCCGGAAGGAACCTTTTTTTTATGCGGAGGAGACCTTGGACCCAGGTCTAGAGAAATCAAAAAGTCTAGCTTAGAGGTGGGGGATTTCTCCGACTGAGTTAAATAACTCAATTATTTGCGCCTTCTGGCTTTTTTCTCAGCCTTAATCCACTTTGAAATCTCTTTCTTTTTGGCGTAGTTTTTCACATTTTCGTTGCTAAGACTTAAGTATAAATCATAGCGTTCTTGAGAGAGTTCTCCGCTTTCAATTGCAGCCTTTATAGCGCAACCTGGCTCGGATTCATGCCTGCAGTTGCTGAATCGGCACATGCACTCAAGTTCTGCGATATCGGAAAATGTTTCATTAACACCATCGTCATTGCTGGCAATTCCAATTTCGCGCATGCCGGGAGTATCTATAATCGTGACTCCATTTTCAAGTTCGAAAAGCTTGCGATAGGTTGTCGTGTGCTTTCCTGTAGAATCTGATTGACGAATCTCTCCGGTCTTCATAACCTCTTCGCCGCTCAATGCATTGATAAGCGTGGATTTGCCTGCTCCGGAAGAACCCATCAAGCATATTGTAGTTCCGGGGACAAAGTACTCTTGCAAAGCTTCCATGCCTGTTTCGTGTAACGCAGATATGGCATGCACTGCAACTTTATCGGAAACTCCTTGCACTTCTTCAACATAATGCTCCGGATTATCACAAAGATCCGACTTAGTCAGGATAACAACAGGCTTCACATCTCCCTGCAATGTAACGCTCACATATCTTGCGATTCGGTTATAACTGTAATCTTCATTTAATGAGGTTACGATAAATGCGTAATCTGCATTTGCAACCATGTACTGCATAACACCGGTCTTGGCCTGATCCGGGCGTTTTAGCAGGCTGGTACGCTCACATACCGAAAGGATTACAGATTCACCATATGGATTGTAGGCAAATGTTACATAGTCTCCAACAAGTGGAAGTTGATCTGATTCTGCCTCGAAAAATGAACCTTTAAGTTTAGCGGGAATTTCTTCTTCCCAGAATTTAATTGTGTAACTGTTCTTTTGAACTTCGCAAATTCTGCCGAGTTTTTCAGCGTGAAGCCACTGGCAGGAAAGTTTTAAAGGCTTATAATACGGAAACTTCTGCGTATATTCTGCTATTTCTTCCTCGTCGTCGCATTCTTCGAAAACTTTGGATTCGTAGAATTTACCTCGAAGATTTTCAAAACCGTCGTTTAGTTTGTAAATCATAAAAGGGTCCGGTGTGCCGAAGGCGTTGTGTTCAAGACCTGAACCTTTTCCGCGAACGAAACCGAGTTTAGGATAATAATCAGGTTCACCGCAAAGTGCAATACCTAGATACCCTGATTCTTTTGCAAGTGCTAAGGTATCCTTCATCAGCATGCTTCCTATCCCCATGTTAAAGCATGTAGGTTCAACTGCGAGTGGGCCGAAGGTGATGATTTCTGTTTCATTTTCACCATCTACAATTTTGGCTTTATGATACATGACTACGCCGACGATTCGTCCGTCTAATTCTGCAACTCTGCTGATTTCCGGAAGATAGTCAGGCGAATTGCGAAGTTTATGAACCATCAAATGTTCATTACATCCCGGACCATGTATGTTCCAAAACGCGCGAAGTGTACACAGTTCTGTTGCATAGTAATCTTGTGTGGTTTCTTTACGTATAATGATATTGTGTTTATTGTTATTAGAAATATTATTTGACATTTTTTATCTCTCCATTCTGTTTTAATTGTGTTGTTATATTATAGGGAAATTACAGCATAGAGACCCGGAAGCGCCTTAAAAAAGGTAAAGAAAAAACCGCAACAAACAAGCCGCGGTCATAATACGTATTAATTATCAAATGACATATTAACGAACAAAAACCGAGGTCCTCATGCTATATTCAATTGCTGTTATACTATTAATCGCAAACATCATTCGTACCTCGCTTTCTTTAATAATGTGTGTTGAATATATCATATGATATAATAAATGTCAAGAAAAAACATGGAAGACCATGGGGACGGACCCCGGCGCGAAAAGACTCGCAAGCGAGTCTTGACTAACGTAAATACCATCTTTTGCAAGAGCGTGTCGAAAAAAGCGTTGATATCTCTTGCAGAACGTATTATAAAAAACCATAAAAGGATAAAAAAGTCCGACAACAACTTGACACGGACTTCAAAGATAATTTTTATTACATTAATATGTAAAATGTGGTATAATACTTTCAAATCTTTTGATTTTACACGACGAGATATGAGTGAGGGTATTATGATTGATATAGATATTATGAAGGATGCATCGGAAATCATCAAATATGATTCTGATATGATTTCATATGCAGTTCAGGAAAGGCTATTATCAGATTATACTGATATGAGAGCTATAGCTCATTGGCACTATGATATAGAGTGCATATATATTACAGAAGGTGAGATGAACTATGATATTAACGGTAATAAGATACTCTTAAATAAAGGGGACTTTATATTTGTTAATTCAAAACAGGTTCATTTTGGTTACTCTAATTTTAAGCGTGAGTGTGAATTTATAGTTATTCTTATAAGTCCGGAGCTTTTTAGGTGTAATGTAGGACTTTATCAGGAGTATGTAGATAATATATTATCAAATAAAAATTTTGAATATCTTTATATATCTGCTGATGATGATTCATATATTGAATATTTACAGTCTATCGTATCTGTAAAAAATAGAATTTTAGTTTATAAAAAAAGTGTTGAGAATCAGGAAAAAAAGATATATGAAAGCTATAAGATTACCGGACTATTATATGAATTATGGGATGTTATCCAAAGGGCAGTTAATAAATATATGTCTGAAAACGGTGTGGAAGACGAAGATGACATAAATAATTATTCTGATGTTAAACTTCAAAGATTGATGCTTAGATATATATTCGATAATTATTCAGAACAATTAACACTTGAAGATATAGCAGAATCAGCATGCATAGGAAGAAGTAAGTGTTGTAAGATTTTTCAAAAGTATGTAAATCAGACACCGGTTGAGTATTTAAATAATTACAGACTCGAGATAAGTAAAAAGCTTTTAAAAAATACTAATTATAGCATAACCAATATTGCACTTTCATGCGGTTATAACTATACCAGCTATTATAGCAAGATGTTTTTAAAACGATATAACGAGAGTCCCAGTGATTATCGTAAGAGATCCGGTTCTAAGGTTTCATAAATATCATTATTTCTAATATATAAATTTAAGATATTGATTACTTATCAAAAATACTAATTTACATTATATAATCAAGAAATTTATAAAATTAATACTATAGTATAAATACAATGTACTATAGTATTATTATTTTTGTTAAATTTTTATTATTATAGACACAGTAAGAATACTTTTAATATGTTTTACGTTTTTAGAGGTTGACGTAAATGTACTGTTTGATGTACAATTAACAACAGTTTAAAGGTTCTTGCAATAAGGTATAGGGTATTATGTAGTGGAAACTAAAGATTATGCGCCTAGAGTCTTTTTTAAGTCAGGCATTGAAAAAGACTTAAAATTAAGCCTGAAGAAGGAGATAATTACATGAACGTAAATTTAAGAAAATCTAAGTTTAATCTGATTATGAGCTTATTACTTGTATTTGCTTGTGTATTATCACAGTCCACATTGTTTGGGGTTGATGCATTCGCAGCTAAAGCAAAGAGTAAAGCTCCGGCACTTAGTGCCAAGAGTGTTACGCTTACTGCAGGACAGAGTAAGAAAATAAAGGTTAAAAATTCACCTAAGAAAGCAAAGACAACATGGAAATCAAAGAATGCTAAGATTGCAACTGTTAATAAAAAGGGAAAAATAACAGCTGTAGTAGCAGGAAATACTAAAGTAATCTGCACTCTAAAATATAAGTTAAAGGGTAAGAATGTAAAGAAAAATCTTACTGTAAAGGTTAAGGTAAATGCAGCGGCTCCTGCAGCTACAACAGCAGCTCCCGCTACAACAAGCGCTACAAAGGCACCTGTAACTGTACCTACACAGGCTCCAACAGTGGCACCGTCACTAGAGCCTACTCCTACAACTCCGGTTGACCCTATATTTGCTCCATCTACAGAGGAAATATATACTCAGACAAATGTAGGTGAAGAGCATGAGTCCAAAGGCGGAAGAATGACTAAGGATAATGGTCTTATGAGAAAAGAACTTTCATCACTTGACCTTATCCATAATGCTTTTGGTATAGGCTGGAACATGGGTAATCAGATGGAACAGTCTAATTATAAGGGTAACATGGCAACAGTAATCGAAGCTGAAAGTTCAGCCGGAAACCCAAGAGCTACTCAGAAGACGTTTGATGGTCTTAAGATGTTCGGTGTTAATACAGTACGTATTCCGGTAGCATGGTCAAACTTCATGAGTGATGATTATACGATAAAGCCTGCTCTTATGAACCGTGTGGAAGATATCGTAAACTACGCTCTTAACAATGAGATGTACGTCATCATTAATGACCATTGGGATGGCGGATGGTGGGGTATGTTTGGTAGCCCTGATGAAAATGTAAGAAAGAACGCTTGGACAAAGTATGAGAAGATGTGGACTCAGATAGCTGACAGATTCAGCGAGTATTCAGACCATCTTATTTTCGAAGCCGGTAATGAAGAGCTTAGCTCAGCTTTTGAAGGAACAGGAAACAGAGGCTTAAATACCCGTGTAGGTGAAGATGGCTTCTATAATGAAAATGGTCCCGAAGGAACATTGACAGAAGATGAAATATATGAAACAGCTTTTGAGATAAGTCAGAAGTTTGTAGATATTGTAAGAGCTTCAGGCGGAAACAATACTTATAGACACTTACTTATCCCAGGTAATACAACAGGTATTGATAAGGCTATCGATGATAGATTCAAGATGCCTGTAGATATTGAAGAAAACGGAGTTTCTAAGCTTAGTGTAGATGTACATATCTACGATCCCACTCCATATGGCTTAAGCGCTACTTCTAACGAAAGCTATGGATACAGAGAGAGCTGGGGAACTGATGAAGACAGAGAATGGTTAAGAAATCATGTAGCTAAGATTAAGAAATTCACGGATCAGGGTTATGGTGTAATAGCCGGTGAATGTGGTGTTGTTAAGGGATATAAGGATAACATCATCGATTACTTAAGATATTACTTTGAACTTTGTAAGGAGTTTAGTGTAACCCCTGTTCTTTGGGATGAAGGACATTATTATAACAGACAGGATGGATACTTCCAGTATATCGATGTCGGAGATCTTATCTCTAAGTTTACTGCGTCAGAGTATACACTTCCTGAAGGTGCTGAAACAAAGACTACAGGTGTTCCTGTAATTCCAACAGTAGCTAATCCTAATCCTAAGGTTTGCTATACATGGACAGGTGAGTTCATGAGACATACCAATATGATTTCAGGACAGGAGCTTGCTGCACTCAGACCTGATGATATAGTTGTAAATGAGTATGGTGAGGCAGGTATTGCTAAGACCGAAACTATATCTGACGGAATGGAAGCTGAGTTTGATCCTGAGTGGTGGAATATACATCTTACATGTGACTGGTCAACTATCGAGGAGCCATGTATTAAAGTATATCCAATGGATAATGAAGCAAGTATAAATGCTGACTTACAGCTCGGATTTATGGAGACAAACAAGAGCGGAGTTAAGTTTGACGTAGACTATGATCCGGGTACTAACAATCACTGGGGAGGCAAGTATATAAAGCTTGACAAGGATCTTGTAACAAAGTATCCTTGGATATGGGTTACAACAAATACCTATACAGGTGCTTCCTATGTGAAGATTGAATTCTGTGATGGTGCTTATAATGCCGATGGCACACCATTCACAAACTAAAACACGCTAGCAACATTTCCAACATAATATCTCGTCATAATCCCCGTTATTGAAGGCCGCCCAACCCTTTGATGGCGGGGATTTACTTTTAAGTGATTTTGATTAGAAAAGAATAAAAGATTTTATGTACTTATAACAAAAAAGACTTGTTTATTTTTCTCAATCTATTATAATAAATAAGTACGGGTTTTTGGGAAAATATATGTATTGGGAGGTAAACTATGTTTGGTTTTGGACAATTAATAGACATATTAAGAAAAGATCCTAAAAAGATAGTTTTTACAGAAGGAAGCGATCCTCGTATACTTGAGGCATCTTCGAGATTATTGGCTAGTAATTTCTTGAGACCTATTCTTATAGGTGTTCCGGACAAGATTTATGAAGCTGCTGAGGAGAGTGGCTTTAATATCAGAGGTTCGGAAATTATCGATCCAAATTCATTTTCTGATATTGATAAGATGGTAACTGAGTTTTGTGAAATAAGGAAGCATAAGGGCGTGACTGAAGAACAGGCTAGAAAGTATCTTAGTCATAAGAATTATTTCGGTACTATGCTTGTTAAGATGGGGTATGCAGATTCTCTCTTAGGAGGAGCTACCTACTCAACAGCTGATACTGTACGACCGGCTTTGCAGCTTATAAAGACTAGGCCTGGAAATACTATAGTTTCATCTTGCTTTATACTTGTTCGTCCAAGAGCTACAGGTGAGAATGAGGTCTTAGCTATGGGAGATTGCAGTATCAACATTAAGCCAAATGAAGAGCAGCTTGTTGAGATTGCTGAGGAAATAATCAGATGCGCAAGAATATTTGGTATTGATCCTAAGGTTGCTTTCCTTAGTTATTCTACCAAGGGATCAGGTGCAGGAGACGATGTAGATAAGATGCGTAACGCTGCTCAGAAGACAAAACTTAGAAATCCATCAGTTCCAATAGATGGAGAATTGCAGTTTGATGCTGCGGTTGCACCAAGTGTTGCTACTAAAAAGGCACCCGGATCAGAAGTAGCAGGACATGCAAATACATTCATATTCCCTGATATTAACGCAGGTAATATAGGTTATAAGATAGCTCAGAGAATGGGTAACTTTGAGGCTTATGGCCCGATTTTACTTGGACTTAATTCTCCTATCAATGACTTATCCAGAGGATGTACTGCGTCAGAGGTTTACTCTATGGCTATTATTACAGCAGCTCTGTCGTCAGTTTCAAAATAATTTTTTAACTTATAATTATATTTACAAATGGAGGTTTTTATGAAAGTTTTAGTTATCAATTGTGGTAGTTCATCTCTTAAGTACAAGCTTTTCAATATGGAAAACGAAAGTGTACTTGCTGCAGGTCAGGCTGACCGTATCGGACTTGATGGTATTTTTATCAGAAAGGCACCGGGTGAGAGAACTGAATGGAATTTATCAATGGCAAACCATACAGAGGCATTTAGAGCGGTTTTAGATGCGCTTACCGACTCTGAGTTTGGTGTTATCAAGTCACTTGATGAGATAGATGCTATTGGTCACAGAGTTGGACATGGTGGAGAGAAGTTTACCCAGTCTGCTGTTGTTAATGATGAGGTTATCAAAGCAATTGATGATTGTGCAGATTTAGCACCTATACATAATCCTATCCACTTACGTGGTATACTTGCATGTAAAGAAGTTATGCCTGATGTTCCTAGCGTTGCTGTATTTGATACGGCATTTCATCAGACCATGCCTACTAAGGCTTATCTTTATGCTATACCACTTAAGTATTATAAAGAGTATGGTGTACGTCGTTACGGATTCCACGGTACCAGCTGCCGTTTCGTAACTCCTAGACTTGCAGAGCTTGCAGGTCTCGATCTTAATAATTCTAAGATGATTATTTGTCATATCGGAAGCGGTGCTTCTATAACAGCTGTAAAGAATGGTAAGTCAATTGATAACTCTATGGGTATGACACCTGTTGAGGGACTTGTTATGGGAACACGTTCCGGTGATATAGATCCTGCTCTTATCGAATTCTTATGTAAGAAGGAAGGTAAGTCGGTTAGTGAAATAACTATGATGCTTAATACAGATTCCGGTGTTAAGGGCCTTTCAGAGCTTTCTAATGATTTCAGAGACTTACTTGATGCTTCAGAGCAGGGCAATACAGATGCAGGAAATGCAATTGACGTTTTAGTATATCGTATAGCAAAGTATGTTGGAGCTTATTATATGGCTCTTGGCGGTTGCGATGCTATTGCTCTTTGTGGTGGTGCAGGTGAAGGAAATATCCGTCTTCGTAAGAAGATTATGGAAAGCTTTGCTGCAATTGGCGTTAAGCTTGACGAAGAAGCAAATCAGACAATGGAAGAAGAGATTAGACTTTCTACTGCCGATAGTAAGGTTCCGGTTTGGGTTGTTCCTACGGATGAGGAGTTGATGATCGCAAGAGAGACTGCATCTTTAGTATAACATTATATTAAAATTTTTATAGCAGTATCTCTCGAGAGACTGCATCTTTAGTATAACATTATATTAAAATTTTCATAGCAGTATCTCTCGAGAGACTGCATCTTTAGTATAACAAAGATTTTCATAGCAGTATCTCTTTCTCTCATTTATTTTAGTTGAATTTGGGTTTTGGTATGATTGAATTAAGGCATGAGTTGAGTGTTGAGGATTATAATTATTTAAGACGTAGTGTTAAGTGGATAATAGTTACTGAGAAGCGTGCCAAAAAGGCCTTGGACAATTCTTTTTATAAAGTTATTGCCTATGAAGATGAAAGGCCTGTTGGTATGGCTCGTATAGTTAGTGACGGTGGTTATACGTATTTCATTACGGATGTGATAGTTCATCCTGAGTATCAGGGTAAGCATATTGGTACTCAAATGATAGATGATATATTAAAATTTATCGAAAAAGATGTAGATAAGGGCGAAACTGTTATGGTGAGTCTCATGTCGGCATATGAAAGAGAAAGCTTTTATTCAAGATTTGGATTCCATACCAGACCATTTGGAAATCACGGTCCAGGAATGAGTATGTGGGTTTCAAGAATTAATAACGGAGAGATTATATCTTCATAAATAAAGAGTGGTTACGTAGTATTACGTAACCACTCTTTATTTTTGTAAGAATTTATAATTACAGGGATAAAACAATTTCAGCAGCAGTTATTGAAATTATACTTATTTTTATTGATTACTATTGATAAAATTATGCTTAAAAGTGTATAATGATTAATAGTAATTTGAGAAATAAACAAAAAAAGGAGTGGAGAATATGTTTAAAACAAATTTATTTCAGGACACAGATGCACATAAAATTGCTTATGAGAAAGGAAGCTTCTCTGTTTTAGAGTATAATAAGGATTTATCGGTTACAAGAGAGACTGCTATGGATTCTTTCTATGCTTCTCAGATGAATGTTCATAAGAGACAGCTTATCGCAAACTTAAATGGGAACGGTGTAGTTGTACAGGCGGGTGCTATGCAAATTATGATGGGAGATGTAAATGCTGCTACCAATATTAAGGGCGCAGGAGATCTCTTAAAAAAGGCTATAGGAAGTAAGGTTACAGGTGAGTCAGCAATCAAACCTAAGTATATAGGTAACGGTGTGCTTATACTCGAGCCGACATATAAGTATATTATTATGGAAGACTTATCCGACTGGAATGGGAAAATGGTTATAGAGGACGGACTCTTCCTTGCTTGCGATGATACGGTAAATCTTAACGTGGTTTCGAGAAGTACATTCTCATCAGCAGCACTTGGTGGAGAAGGTTTCTTTAATACAGCTTTATCCGGAACAGGAACTGTAGTTTTAGAAAGTCCGGTTCCTATGGAAGAGCTTATCGTGGTTGATATAACTGATGATGTAGTTAAAATTGATGGCAATATGGCTATAGCCTGGTCTGATTCTCTTAAGTTTACAGTAGAAAAAACCACAAAGAGTCTGGTTGGTTCTGCTGCGTCAGGAGAGGGATTTGTAAATACATACAGAGGTACCGGAAGAATCTTAATTGCACCTGTTAATTAATTATTGCAGGACAAGCAAATATACATTAAAAAATGAAAGTAAAAACGGAGGTTTTTATGGACGTTCCAAAGATATATTTTGCGCCTATGGAGGGTATAACTACATATATTTATCGGAATAATCATCATGAGTTTTACAGAGGAATAGATAAGTATTTTATGCCATTTGTATCTGCAAATCATACTATGAATTTTCAGACAAAAGAAAAGAAAGATTTTTCGCCGGATAATAATCAAAATATAAATGTTATTCCTCAAATATTAACTAAAAAAGCAGATGAATTTGTTTGGGCTGTGAAGCAGTTATCGATTCTTGGATATGATGAAATAAACTTTAATTTAGGCTGTCCTGCCGGGACTGTTGTAAGTAAAGGAAAGGGTTCAGGTTTTTTAGCATTTCCGGAAAAAATTGACGAGTTTTTATATCAGGTATTTGATGAAACAGCCAATACAGATGTTAAGATTTCTCTTAAGGTTAGAGCAGGACGGTATGAACACTCCGAACTTGATCATATGATGGATATATATAATAAATATCCCATATATGAGCTTATCATACATCCTAGAGTGCAAAAGGAAATGTATAGAAATAAGCCTGACTACAACGCATTTATAAATGCATTTGAAAAAGCTAAAATGAAAGTAGTTTATAATGGGGATATAAACTCATTATCCGATTATAAGGATTTTAAGATTATTTGCCCTGATGCAGATACGATAATGCTGGGAAGAGGACTTATTAAAAATCCTGAACTCTCAGAAAGAATAAAATTATTTGAAGATATAAACGATCTTGATATAGCCAGGTTAAAAAGATTTCATGATAGGATATTTTTTACTTATTTAGATGAAATAGGTGAACATAACAGTATCATGAAGATGAAGGAATTATGGTGCTATATGGGAGAAGAATTTCCTCAATTTGAAAAAGAATTAAAGGGTATTAAGAAAACAAATAAAATGAGTGAATATCTTCATTGTGTAGGAAGGATTCTCGGATCTAAGCAATGATTGATTAGAAAGGGGGTTTTAAAAATGAGTACAAATATGATTAATGAATGGGTTAAGCCTGAAAAACCTACGGATGAAAAAATAAGTGAAAAATTAAAGACTTTAAGAATACAATTAGCAAAAAGACAACTTTTGATAAAAGAAAAAAAGCTTCCGGTTTTGGTTGTATTTGACGGATGGGGAGCAGCAGGAAAGGGTTCTGTATTAGGAAGAGTTATAAAAAACCTTGATCCCAGATTTTTTAAAACCCAAACACTATCCGCAGTAACTGAGGAAGAAGCAAGACGTCCGTTTCTTTACAGATATTTTTCAAAGATTCCCGAAGCAGGAAAAATAGTATTTTTTGATGGTAGCTGGATGGATGATGTAACCCTTGATTATCTTAGAGGAAATATAAAAGAAAAAGAATATAACAGACGTATAACAGGGATTAAAAGATTTGAAAGACAGCTTAACGACGATGGATACCTTGTTGTAAAGTTTTTCTTCCAGATCGATAAAAAGACACAGAAAAAGAGAATTAAAGGTCTTTTAGATGATAAAACCACATCATGGAGAGTCAACAAAGAGGATTTATGGCAAAATGATCATTATGATAAGTGCTTAAAGGTCTATAATAACTATTTAGAGGCTACAAATCAGTTTGTAGCACCATGGTACTTTATAGATTCTGAAAGTAAAAAGTGGGCTGAAGCACAAGTACTTGAGATACTGATTAAAAATATAGATACAGCACTTCAGAATTCTGAAAGAGCAGTACCGATATTACAGAATACATTTTCAATGAAGAAGGTAGGTGCGCTTAGGAATATAGATCTTAACAAAACCATATCAGATGAAGAGTATGACGAAAAACTGGATAGACTTCAGAAGAAACTTAGAAAGCTGCATAATGAGATATACAGCAAGAAAATACCTGTTATAATTGCCTATGAAGGCTGGGATGCAGCAGGAAAAGGTGGAAATATAAAGAGAGTGGCTGCAGCCTTGGACCCAAGAGGGTATGAAGTACATCCTATAGCAAGTCCTGAGCCCCATGAAAAGGCCAGACATCATCTGTGGAGATTCTGGACGAGATTACCTAAGGATGGTCACATAGCCATATTTGACCGTACATGGTATGGAAGAGTAATGGTAGAAAGACTTGAGGGATTTTGTAGTGAGAATGATTGGCAAAGAGCTTACAACGAGATTAATGAATTTGAAAATGAGCTTTACGATTGGGGTGCAATTATAATAAAATTCTGGGTTCAGATTGATAAGGATACTCAGCTTAGAAGATTTACTGAAAGACAGGATACACCCGAGAAGCGTTGGAAGATAACTGATGAAGATTGGCGAAACAGGGAAAAATGGGACTTGTATGAAACAGCTGTCGATGAGATGATTGAAAAAACAAGTACCGAATTTGCTCCATGGTATGTACTAGAGTCCAATGATAAGCATTATGCTCGTATAAAAGCACTTGAAATCATAATAGATGCTATAGAAAAAAGGATACATAATGGAAATTAAGTATAGATTAAATAAAAGAACTACAGACACGGTTGAAAAAAACGGAGTCACATATTTAGAATATAATATATTCAAGGATTTCAGTATAAAGACAGCAGTTTCTACAAGGCTGGGTGGCGTAAGTAAGGGTTATGTCGGAACAATGAATATGAGCACATCCAGAGGGGATGACCCTTTGTGCGTACAAAATAATCATAAGTTATTTGCAGACGCTGTAGGTTACCACGGAGAAAGGCTTGTAATGTCTGATCAGATTCATGAAACCTTTATTTTAAGGGTAAATGAAGAGGACGCCGGTGGAATGGTCATAAAAAGAGGTGTAGATGGCTTAATGACGAATGTAAAGAAACTGCCTCTAATGACATTTTATGCGGATTGTACTCCCCTTATGTTTTATGATAAGGAAAATGAAGTGATTGCCATGGCTCACTCAGGATGGAGAGGAACCGTAGAGCAAATTGGAAAAATATGTATAGAAAGAATGACAGAAGAGTACGGCACGAGGCCTGAAAATACATATGTAGCAATAGGACCAAACATATGTCAGGATTGTTATGAAGTTGATGAACCTTTGCTAAAAGCATTTAAAGAAAGCTTTGGAAGTGCGGCTTTTGAGTGGTTTAAGCCATCTGCAAGAGAAGATCATTATTTGTTGGATTTATCAAAAGCATGTAAATATACACTTATGCAGACCGGTATTTTGGAAGAGCATATTGCAGAGCCTGATTTATGCACTTGTTGTAATCCGGAATTTTTATTTTCTCACAGAGCCAGTGGGGCAAAGAGAGGGAATCTTTCGGTTGTAATGGAAATATCATAAAATAATATTATAATAATTGGTTGACTAAAGTAGTGTTTTAATAATATAATAATACTTATTGAGAAATCAGTTAATATAATTTAATAATTGGAAGGAGACAAAAACTATGGCAAAATATGTATGTAGTGTATGTGGTTACGTTCATGAAGGAGATGAACCACCTGAGGAGTGTCCTGTATGTCACGCAGGTGCAGATAAGTTTAAAAAACAGGAAGGCGAGATGAAGCTTGCTGCTGAGCATGAGTATGGTGTATATGCTAAAACTGTTAAGGATAATCCTGATATATCAGATGATGATAAAAAATTTATATTCGAGCAGTTAAAATCTAACTTTATAGGAGAGTGTTCAGAGGTTGGTATGTATCTTTGCATGGCAAGAATTGCTCACAGAGAAGGATATCCTGAGATTGGTCTTTATTGGGAAAAGGCTGCTTTTGAGGAAGCAGAGCACGCAGCTAAGTTTGCAGAGCTTTTGGGTGAAGATTTAGAGCCGAATATGAAAGCTACAACCAAGGATAATCTTGCATGGAGAGTTGATTGCGAATTTGGAGCTACTGCCGGAAAGTTTGAGCTAGCAGCTCTTGCCAAGAAGAATAATCTGGATGCTATTCATGATACAGTTCATGAGATGGCTCGCGACGAAGCAAGACACGGTAAGGCTTTGAAGGGTCTTTTAGATAGGTATTTCGGATAAAAATTTGATACTTTATTTCTTAATTATAATTGACTTATTTCGAGTAGGAGGGTACAATAACTCCTGCTCGATTGTTTTTGTATCGCAGAGTCTTCGAAAGTAAGATGTCAGCAGAGCTGTATGTCGACTCGCATACGATTAGGGGGACGATTTCATCTTCACTACTCGCTTTTAAATTTCCAAAATGTAAAAAATGGAGGATAGAGTTGGTTAGGAAAAGATTTATTATAATATTTGGTATTGTGTTATTCTTTTTCTGCACATTTTTTTTGTTGGTTGTAGGAAAAAAATATGTAATGACATATTATCAGGCTCCATCTGAAAAAGAATATGACTACAACATTGTTATTCATCAGAACAGTGATTACATAAGGCTAAGTAAAAAGATAATTAAATCCGGGGTTTTAAAATTGGAGTTTAAATCCATAAAACCCGGTAAAGCAAAGGTTGATGTTATAATCACAAATCGTAAGACAAAAGAAGAAAAACAGCACATAAACAGAACTTTTTTTATTCATAAATCAGGTGTGATTACCGATACAACTTTTTTTGGATATAGCAGAGGAAGTAGGATAATTCCGATATGTTTATTAATATATTTAATACTGTTATTGTATGTTAGGGTTAAGAAGTATATATATGACATTAAGCTCTCTTTATATCAATATAAGAATATTACAAATCTTGGTGTTATAGTATTTTTGGTATTATTATGCATAAATCAGATTTACCAGATAATTTACTATATGGGACCTATTCAAACATTTCTTTCTGTGAAAAATACAGTTGTTTTTTTCGCAGGACTTTTGTTGCCTATTGTAATTATAATGTCGATAATTGTATCGATTTCAAACCTGGTATTGATATTTAAAGAGGGAAAAAGCTGGAGAAATATGTTAGGCATTATTCTTGGTGGTGGAATATGCTTTGGTACATTTTTAATCTTAAATATTCAGTTTAGCGAACCTGTTTTTTCAAGTGCATACACTCATATTAAAACTAGTTTTTATCAGATTTTTAAATTGATTATAGAAAGTACATTTGCTTGTTTTATTTCTTATTTGGAATGTATGCTTATAGGAACTGTTATCTTCGGCTTTAGAGCTACCAGACATACTCCAAAGTATAATAAGGACTACATAATAATTCTAGGATGTCAGATAAAAAAAGATGGCACTCTTACCAATCTCTTGAAAGGAAGAGCAGATAAAGCAATAGAGTTTGCAGAGATACAAAGACATAAAACGGGAAAAGAATTAATATTTGTTCCATCCGGAGGCAAAGGTGATGATGAAGTAATTGCTGAGGGTGAGGCAATTAGAAACTATTTAATAGAGAGAGGCTATGGGGAAAACAGAATAATACTCGAAAATAAATCAAAAAACACATATGAAAATTTTAGATTTTCTGTAGATAGAATATTTGAAAAATGTGATTTAGAGGATCCTCAAATTGCTTTTTCAACAACAAATTATCACGTGTTTAGATCAGGTCTTATTGCCAGGAATCAAAACCTAGATATAGATGGTATTGGAAGTAGAACAAAAAGTTATTTTTGGATAAATGCATTTATAAGAGAATATATAGCAACACTTGTATCTGAAAAAAGAAAGCATATAATGATGTTTATGATTCTTATGGTATTAAATGTTATTTCGGATATTATGATTTATTATTCAAATATCTTGTAAAGAGATTTTATCACAGCTATTTGAACCAAGACCAAATAGCTGCTAAGCACACACGAAACTTATAAGTTCTCGTGCAGTGTCCTTTAATACGAACTCAAAAATGGAGGTTAATATGTGGATTGCTGACAATTGGAAGGATTATGAAGTTATAGATACATCTTCAGGAGAAAAGCTGGAAAGGTGGGGGGATTATATCTTACTTCGTCCGGATCCACAGGTTATATGGAAGACTAAAAGAAAAAATCATTTTTGGAAAGAGCTTAACGGTCATTACCACAGAAGTAATAAGGGTGGTGGTAAATGGGAATTTTTCAATCTTCCTCAAACCTGGCAGATAGATTATGAATTTGAAGCAGGAAAGCGTCTTACTTTCAATTTACAACCTTTTAAATTTAAGCATACAGGTGTATTTCCGGAGCAGGCTGTAAACTGGGAGTGGTTTTACAGGCTAATAAAAGAAAGCAAAAGAAGTGATATCAAAGTTTTAAATTTATTTGCATACACAGGTGGCGCTACTTTGTCAGCTCTTCTTGCAGGTGCAAGTGTTACACATGTGGATGCATCTAAAGGAATGGTAAACTGGGCTAAGGAAAATGCGGTTTCATCATCCCTGGAAGGTGGGTCGGTTCGCTGGCTTGTGGATGATTGTACTAAGTTTGTGGAGAGAGAAATAAGAAGAGGTAATACTTATGATGCTATTATCATGGATCCTCCTTCTTATGGAAGAGGACCTAAGGGAGAAATATGGAAGATAGAGGATAATATATATGATTTTATTATGCTTACTTCAAAGCTTTTAAGTGATAACCCTTTGTTTTTCCTTATTAATTCATATACGACCGGTTTACAAAGCTCTGTTCTGACTTATATGTTAAGCACAGTTTTAAAGAATAAGTATACTGCTCATATAGAAGCAGATGAAATAGGACTTCCGGTTAAAAATGGACTTATACTGCCTTGTGGAGCTTCATGCAGAGCTACATTTAAATAAAATAATATAAAATCATACTCTCTAAAAAATACTTTACATGTTATATATGTATGTGTATAATATGTAAGGTTAAAGATGAATTGATTTCAATTATCCTTATGAAAACACTTTTGTAACAAAGTCGGAGAATGCTCCACCTCTGAGCTAAAGCCGTAGGTGGGGGTATTGACAAAAAGCTTTAAGTATGGAGGTAAGTATGACGCGGAGAGAGATAATAGAAATGATTGAAGATGAAGATATTAAGTTTATACGTCTTCAATTTACAGATCTTTTAGGTTCTTTGAAAAATATAGCAACAACAGTGTCGCAGATTGAGCGTGTCCTTGATGGTTTATGCAAGTTCTCGTGTTCTACAGTTGACGGTTTTAAAGGCTGTGGATACGATGAACTTTTTCTTATGCCCGATTTAGATACATTTGTTATTTTTCCTTGGAGACCACAGCACGGAAAAGTTGCCCGTTTTATTTGTGACCTAAAAAAACCAGATGGAACACCATTTGAGAGTGACCCTCGTTATATATTAAAGAGTGTTCTTAAAGAAGCATCTGATGAAGGATATATATTTGAAGCAGCAGCAAAGAATGAATTCTTTCTCTTCGAGGAGGATGATGAAGGAAGGCCGACCAATCATTCCAGTGATAGGGGCGGCTATTTTGATGTAGGGCCTCTTGATGGTGGTGAAAACGCTCGAAGAGATATGGTAATTTACTTACAGGATATGGATATTCAGACGGATTCGTCTTATCACTCCAATGAAGAATCCCAGCATGTATTAGAGCTTAGTTATTCTGATGTTTTAAGGCTTGCTGATAACATACAGACCATGAGATTTACTGTAAGAACTGTAGCTAAGCGTCATGGTATGCATGCAAGCTTCATGCCTAAGCCTGACCATAGTCTTAAGGGTTCCGGAACACATATAAAGATGATTGCAAATAAAGATGGTAAAAATGTATTTTCCGATGAGGAGGGAATGCATGGAATAAGTAAAACATGTTATTCATTTACATCCGGAATTTTATCTCATATTGACAGTATGTCTATTATCACAAATCCTATAGTGAATTCCTATAAAAGGCTGGTTCCCGGTTATCTTGCTCCTGTGAACATAGGATGGTCTTTGGCTACTGAAAGTCCGCTTATCCGCCTGACTGCCATTGGGCAAAGCGGAGCTAAGGTTGTTTTAAGAAACCCGGATGGAGCAGCGAATCCATATCTTCTGCTAGCATTAATTATAGCAAGTGGCCTCGAGGGAATAAAAAATAATTATGAAATAGATAAAAATATGGATGAGATGAATGAAGATGAGATATCTGCGCTTAAAGCTTTACCAAGACATCTTTTTGAGGCTATAGAGGCTTTTAATAAAGATGAGTTTATAAAGAAGTATCTTGGTAAAAATGTTTCTGATTATATTATTAAATCAAAGAATGAAGAGTGGTCAGAGTATTATAAGCATGTTTCAAATTGGGAATTGGAAAAATATTTGCCATACATTTAACTTAGTTCAAGAAAAAACTCGTTCTTAATTAATAAGCGAGTCTTGAAAAAGAATATTAGACAAAGTTAGTATATGAGGTAATATATGGCAGATATCATAATTGCTTTTCCGAAGTTAGATGACGGAAAAAAGATTGAGAAGCTGTTAGAGTCGCAAGGATATGATATAAGCTTTGTTTGTGATATGGGAAAAGATGTTTTAGGGCACATATCACGTATGGATGGTGGTATCATAATAAGTGGATTAAAGCTTAAGGATATGCATTATTCTGCACTTTCAGAACAGCTGCCGGAAGGTTTTTTCATGCTTCTTACAGCTTCTCAAAAATGGGAAGAATTTATCACTCAGGATAATGTATCTTTTTATCCTTTGCCCATAAGAGTTATGGAATATACTGATGAGATTGAAAATCTCATAGATAGATATCGACAATGGAAAAAGAAGAGGAAAAAGGGTAAAACACGTACTCCTGAGGAGAGAGCGATAATTGACAGAGCTAAAGATTTACTAATAGAAATAGATTCCATGTCAGAGCTTCAGGCGCATAAGTACATACAAAAGACTAGCATGGAATCGGGAACTAATGTTATAGAGGTTTGCGAAATGATAATAACCTTAAAAGGAGGGGCTCTTGATGGAAAATAATAAGAAAAAAGCGTACTTGATACTTGAAGACGGAACTGTTTTTTCGGGTTATCATATTGGCGCCGAAAAACAGGTTGTAAGTGAGATTGTCTTCAATACATCTATGACCGGATATGTAGAAGTTCTTACAGATCCTAGTTATGCTGGTCAGGCAGTAGCAATGACATATCCTTTGATAGGAAATTATGGTGTGAATTATTCTGATATGGAATCAGATAAAGCATGGCCGGATGCTTTTATAGTAAGAGAGATTGCAGATGTTCCAAGTAATTTTAGATGTGAGACAGATTTGAACAGTTTCCTTACAGAGCAGGGTATACCGGGAGTGTCAGGAATAGACGTTAGAGCTTTAACTCTTATACTTCGTGAAAAGGGTACCATGAATGGTATGATAACAACCGATGAAAATGTCAGTGTGATAGATGGAGTGGATTCGCACATAAAGGGAACAGGAAATGATTATGTCATAAATAAGCTTCTTCCAAAGATAAAGGATTATAAGGTTCAGGGTGTAGTAAAGAGGGTATCATCGAAAGAAATCAAAGATTATACTCCGGGAGATATAGGTTCAAAAAAGTGTGAAGTAAAGCGTAAGATTGCATTAATAGATGTTGGAACTAAGAAAAACATTATCAGATCCCTTTTAAGCAGAGGTAATAATGTGAGAGTTTATCCAGCGACATTTGACGCAAAAGAAGTTATTGAATATGCTCCTGACGGTATCATGATATCAAATGGTCCCGGAGACCCTTCTGAGTGTGTTGATATTATAAATGAGATTAAGGTGTTAAAGGATGCACATATACCGATATTTGCCATATGCCTTGGTCATCAGCTTATGGCACTTTCTCATGACGCAAAGACCTATAAGATGAAGTATGGACATAGAGGAGCTAATCATCCTGTAAAAGATATGATAACCGGAAAGGTTTATATATCAACTCAAAATCATGGATATGTAGTAGATGAAAAAAGCTTTGAAGAAGGTATTGTAAAACCTTGGTTTATAAATGTAAATGATAAGACTTTAGAGGGTCTTATATACGAAGGAAAGAATATAAAAACAGTACAATTTCATCCTGAAGCCTGCGCAGGACCCCTTGATACAGGCTTTTTGTTTGAAGAATTTGAAAAAATGATGGAAAGATAAAAGATATTTTTTTCTGTGTTATGGAGGGATACATATGCCAAAGTTAGAAGGAATAAAGAAGGTACTTGTTATAGGTTCAGGTCCTATAGTCATAGGTCAGGCTGCTGAATTTGATTATGCGGGAACACAGGCCTGCCGATCTTTAAAAGAAGAGGGTATGGAGGTTGTACTTATCAATTCAAATCCCGCAACAATCATGACTGACAGAGAAATAGCAGATAAGGTTTATATTGAACCTCTTACCATACAGGTTGTGAAGGAAATAATAAAGAAAGAGAAGCCTGACAGCATATTACCTAATATGGGTGGACAGGCCGGTCTTAATCTCGGTATGGAGTTATCTGAGTCCGGTTTTCTGGACAGCGTTGGAGTGAAGCTTCTGGGTACATCTGCAGAAACTATCAGAAATGCTGAAGGAAGAGAAGAATTTAAGGATCTTATGGAACGTATAGGAGAACCTGTCGCAGATTCACTTCTGGTAGAGGATGTTGATACAGGTGCTCAGTTTGCTTCATCTATCGGTTATCCTGTGGTTCTAAGACCTGCATATACTCTAGGTGGCTCTGGTGGAGGTATAGCTCATGATGAAGAAGAATTAAGGACGATATTATCTAACGGACTTAGATTATCAAGAGTTGGACAGGTGCTGGTTGAGCGCTGTATAGCCGGATGGAAAGAAATAGAGTATGAGGTTATGAGGGATAGCTTAGGAAATTGTATAACCATATGTAACATGGAAAATCTGGATCCTGTTGGAGTTCATACAGGTGACAGTATTGTTGTTGCTCCTTCTCAAACTCTTACAGATAAGGAATATCAGATGCTTAGAACATCTGCTTTAAAGATTATAGATGAGCTGGGTGTTATAGGAGGGTGCAATGTTCAATTTGCTCTTAATCCTAATTCTTTTGAATATATAGTTATAGAAGTAAATCCCAGAGTTAGTCGTTCATCCGCTCTTGCAAGTAAAGCTACAGGATATCCGATTGCTAAGGTTTCTGCTAAGATTGCACTTGGTTATCATCTTGATGAGATACCCAATGCGGTTACGGGAAAGACTTATGCTAGTTTTGAACCTTCTCTTGATTATTGCGTAGTTAAGATCCCACGTCTTCCATTTGATAAATTCATACATGCAAAGAGAACTCTTACAACTCAGATGAAGGCTACAGGAGAAGTAATGAGTATATGTACAAACTTTGAAGGTGGACTAATGAAAGCCCTAAGATCTTTAGAGCAGCATGTGGATTCACTGGATACTAAGGAGTTTAGTTCTCATACGGATAACGAAGTAAGAGATGAACTTCATAAGGTTAATGACAGAAGAATATTTGCTATAGCAGAGGCTCTTAGGCGTGATATAAGCATGAATGAGATACACGATATCACATCCATAGATATATGGTTTATATCAAAGATTAAAAACATTATTTCGATAGAAAAATCACTTAAGGAAGCTGGAGAGAAGCTTGATGCAGATCTTTTAAGAGAAGCAAAGAGAATTGAATTTCCCGATACATATATAAGCAAATTAACCGGACTGTCTGAAGAAAGTATAAAGAATCTTAGATATGAACATAACATTACTGCGGCTTTTAAGATGGTAGATACCTGTGCAGCCGAATTTGCTTCAGAGACACCTTATTATTACAGTTGCTTTGATGGACTAAATGAAGCTAAAGGCGAGTCGGAAAAGAAAAAGATACTGGTTCTTGGTTCCGGTCCCATACGCATCGGTCAGGGTATAGAGTTTGATTATTGTTCGGTGCATTCTGTATGGGCATTTAAAAACAAGGGTTACGAAACAATTATTATAAACAATAATCCAGAGACTGTATCAACTGATTTTGATATAGCAGATAAGCTTTACTTTGAGCCTTTGACACCGGAGGATGTTGAAAATATAGTTAGACTTGAAAAGCCTGTTGGAGCAGTGGTTCAGTTTGGAGGACAGACTGCCATTAAGCTTACTGAAAGTCTCATGAAGATGGGTGTTAAGATTCTTGGAACTCGCGCTGAAGATGTAGATGCGGCAGAAGACAGAGAGCTTTTTGATAAGATTTTAGAGGAGTGCTCTATCCCACGACCTAAGGGACATACTGTATATACAACTGACGAGGCACTTAAAACTGCCAATATGCTTGGTTATCCTGTGCTTATCAGACCTTCGTATGTACTGGGAGGTCAGGGTATGCAGATTGCTATTTCTGATGATGATATTCGCGAATTTATGGGCGTTATAAATCGTTATCATCAGGATCACCCTATACTTATTGACAAGTACCTTATGGGTAAAGAGGTTGAAGTTGATGCTGTGTGTGATGGAAAGGATATCCTTATACCGGGTATAATGGAACATGTTGAGAGAGCAGGAATTCACTCAGGTGATTCTATCTCAGTATACCCGGCTATGTCGATAAGCGAAGATATACAAAAGGTTATAGTGGATTATACAGCTCGACTTGCAAGAGCTCTTCATGTTGTAGGTTTGATAAATATCCAGTTTATAGTATTTGAAAATGAGGTATATGTTATAGAGGTTAATCCTCGTTCGAGCCGTACAGTTCCTTATATCAGCAAGGTTACAGGTCTTCCGATAGTTGATCTTGCTACTTATGCTATACTTGGAGAAAGTATAAGGGATATGGGATATGAACCGGGGCTTTATAAGAAATCAGATTATATTGCTATTAAAAAGCCTGTATTTTCATTTGAAAAATTACGTGGTGCTGAGATAAGCTTGGGACCTGAGATGAAGTCGACAGGTGAGTGTCTTGGAATATCCAAATCCTTTAATGAAGCACTTTATAAAGCCTTTGAGGGAGCGGGTATAGATATTCCGAAATATAAGAAAATGATAATATCTGTGAAAGATGCTGACAAGCTTGAAGCTGTTGGAATTGCAAAACGATTTAAGAAACTTGGTTTTGATATATTTGCCACTAAAAATACAGCCAGGGTTCTTAATGAGCATGGTGTGTTGGCTATACCTATTAACAGAATAAATGAAGAAGCTCCAACGCTTATGGATCTTTTGCTTGAGCATAAGATTGATCTTGTTATCGATACTCCTACACATGGAGATAAGCTTAAGGACGGATTTCTTATAAGACGTACTGCCATTGAAACAGGTGTAACCTGCCTTACTTCATTAGATACAGCTGATGCACTTCTTACAAGTCTTGAAAATGAAGATGATTCAATAATGAGCATTGTAAATCTTGGCGATATATAATATTATATAATACGTATGGTTTTAATATTTAATAATTATCATATAAAAACTGAGTAATAAAGTAATAATAGGTTGGTTTATTTTGTAAAGTGGGAATTATATTATTAATATCATATTAAGAGAGGTCAAATAAATATGAATTATCCATTTCTTACACAGGCTGAACAAATTGTTATGAAGGCAATATGGGACTTAGGAGAAGGTTCAAGGCTTGAATTTATACTACATCTATGTATAACAAAGTACAATAAAAAATGGAAACAACAGACAATTTCCACCTATCTTAAAAAACTTGTAGACAAGGGATTTATATCCTCCTATAGAAATGGGCGTTATATCCACTATAGTATAAATATTAGTTTAGAAGATTACAGAAAAGATTTGCTTTTATTTGAAACGAGTTTTTGGTATGATGATAGGAAAGATTTGGTAGAAAAGGATTTATTTGGGAGGCTTTGATGAATTTACGTAATGTAAATATTTTTAGACGCTTTATGGTTACATTTTCGATTATGGCTGTTTTTATGCTACTTACTGCCTGCACTAACGACAGTGATGCTTATGAAAAAGCCCAGAAGCTTTCGAAATCGGGTAAATATAATGAGAGCTTAAAGTATTACGAGAAAGCAATCAAGGAAGTTGATGACAGAGCAGATTATTATATTTCATATGGTATAACACTCAACAGTATGGGTGATTATGAAGCTGCAAAGGAAGTATTTGATAAAGCCTGCGCAGATGCTGATAATTCTGTGGTCAGAAGCTATACAAAGCAGGCATACTATGGAAAAGCAATAGCTGATTACGGTTTAGGTGATTATTCTTCTGCGGTAGATAATTGTACTCATGCACTTTCTATTAAAGAGCTTCCGGAATTGAATTTTGATATAATGCTAACCAATGCAAGCTGTTTTTATATGATGGGAGATAATGCCGGCGCTCTGGATGAATATGCTCGAATCATAGAAAAGTATCCCGGAAAACCACAAGGGTACTATGAAAGAGGAATACTATATATGCTTTCTAATTTCAGTGAGGAAGCAATAGCTGATTTTACATCCTGCATACAAGCTGATAAAGATTTTTATGATGCTTATTTTCTGCTTTATTCTCTATATGAAGCAGAAGGAAATGTAGAAGCGGGAGAGAAGCTTTTAGATAAGCTTTATAATTCAAAGAATGATTCTGATGAATTTCTATGTGTCAAGGGTCGTATTAAGTATACCTTAGGTGATTATGAAAAAGCAGAAGGCCTATATGTAAATGCGATAGAAGCAGGAGTAAGCGATGCGCAATATTATCTTGGAAAGCTATATGTAGAGTATGGTAATTATGAAGATGCGCTTGAAAAATTCAAAGAAGCGAGTAAAAATGATACTAAAATATCAAAGGGACTTATATATTATTCACTTTCCGATGTGTGTTGTCAGTTAAAGGACTATGCTTCAGCTATTACATATATAGATGAGGGTATCAAAAATGCTGATTCATCCTCCTACGAGACTCTTTTGAAAAATAAAGTGATAATCTATGAGTATATGGGTGATTATGAAAGTGCCCTTGATTCAGCAACGTCTTATCTGGAAGTATATCCAAATAGTGAAGATATGCAGAAAGAAGTAAGCTTTATAGAAACAAGAATTGAAAGTAATAAGGTGAATAAAGAATCTGAGGATTCAAGCATAACAGAGGACGAAAGTACTACTGAGGACACCCAAACAGAGGATGAAAATGTTACCGAGAGCATTGGAACAGAAGGTGAAAGTACGACTGAGGGTATGTAAAAAAGACTCGATTCAGTGATGATAGCATTTAAATAATTTCAGAAGGGATACAGATGTACGAAACCTATGAAGAACCGGAAAAATCTATACTTGTGGGGGTATGCACAGAGTCAGATGAAAGTGCAATCCGCTATTCAATGGATGAATTATATGAGCTTCTAAAAACTGCAGGTGGAGTAAAGGTGGGTGAACTCATACAAAACAGAGAGAGTTTTCACCCTGCTACCTACATTGGAAAAGGAAAGCTTGAGGAGTTAAAAGCGCTTGTAGAGTATACTCAAGCTGATTCTTGTATATGTGATGATGAGCTTTCCCCGGCACAGATGAGAAATCTAAGTGAGTATTTGGGTGTAAAGGTTATAGACAGAACTGTTCTTATACTCGATATATTTGCCCAACATGCTCAGACATCAGAAGGTAAGCTGCAGGTGGAACTTGCTCAGTTAAATTACAATTCTTCCCATCTTATCGGCAGTTACAGTCGTATGTCCAGACTTGGAGGAGGAATAGGAACCAGAGGACCCGGAGAGCAAAAAATAGAGATTGACAGACGTGTAATCAGAAACAGGATTACACAGATAAAAAGAGAACTTGAAAAAATCGAGAAGAATCGAGAAGAGATGCGGAAGAAGAGAAGCGAGAATAAGCTTCCTGTTATAGCAATCGTTGGATATACCAATGCAGGGAAATCCACTCTATTAAATCGTCTGACCGATGCAAGTGTTCTTTCGGAGGATAAGCTTTTTGCAACCCTTGATCCTACTACAAGAAAGTATACCTATGAAGACGGAGAAGAGGTTCTCTTTACCGATACGGTAGGATTTGTAAGTAAGCTACCCCATCATCTTATCAATGCATTTCGCTCTACTCTTAAGGAAGCAGGATATGCTGATATTATTTTGCATGTTGCAGATTCATCAAACCCCGATTTAAAAAGACAGATGATAACTGTCAATGATACACTTAAAGGGTTATCGATAGAAAGTGAGATTCAGATAACTGCATTTAATAAGATTGATAAGATTGAAAACCCTGAAGATTTTATGTACTTAAAGGATTTAAATGCCCAAAAGTATGTTAAGATATCAGCTCTAACCGGAGTAGGGGTGGAAGAACTTTTAGAAGTAGTAAAGGATGCTCTTTCAGACAGATATGTGACGATAGACAAGGTTTACTCTTATCAGGATGCATCTAAAATTGCAATTCTTAGAGAAAAGGGAGCTCTGAGCTCAGAAGAGTATACCGCTGAGGGTATACATGTTACGGGCTTAATTGCTGCAGAGTTTGTGCATTTGATTTGAATGACAACCATTTATGATAATTTGCACAAAACTTAATAATATGATATACTTTACCCTATGTGATTTAAGAAATAACGAACACTAAAGGAGGTTAGTGTGATTAATCACGCTGATGCGATGATCATTCACACGGCTGTTTGTGCCAAGCCCAAATAGCTTATAATCCGACACGGGAATTTGAGATTTTCGTGCGGTGCCTCAAACCAAGTGCTCGGCATGGAGGTTAATATGATTAGCAAGCTTATCGAAAAAATAGTTAAGAAAAATGCACCTATAGTAGTAGGACTTGATCCTATGCTTGACTATGTTCCTGAGTTTATACTTAGTGAAGCATTTGAAAAGTGCGGTGCTAACATGGAAGGGGCAAGTGAGGCAATCTGGCAGTTCAATAAGAAAATCATAGATGCCACATATGACCTTATTCCGGCTGTAAAGCCACAGATAGCGATGTATGAGCAGTTTGGAGTTAGTGGTGTAAGCGCATTTAAAAAGACTGTCGATTATGCTCATGAAAAAGGTCTTATAGTTATTGGAGATGTAAAGAGAGGAGATATTGGCTCTACATCTAAGGCATACGCCTGTGGGCATCTTGGTAATATTAAGATAAAAGAGAATATATTCTCGGGATTTGATGAGGATTTCGCAACAGTAAATCCTTATCTTGGTACTGACGGGATAAAGCCTTTTATAGATGTTTGTAATGAGTGTGATAAAGGAATTTTTGTTCTTGTTAAGACGTCCAATCCATCCAGTGGGGAGTTCCAGGATAGACTTATAGATGGTAAGCCTCTCTATGAGATAGTTGCCGAAAAGGTAAATGAGTGGGGAAGTGAGAGCATGGATGGAGATTACAGTAATGTTGGCTGTGTTGTAGGTGCTACATATCCTGAGATGGGCAAGAAGCTTAGAGAACTTATGCCTAATATTTATATATTGGTTCCGGGTTATGGAGCTCAAGGTGGTAAGGGGTCCGACATGAAGAATTACTTTAATTCAGATGGACTCGGTGCTGTAGTAAACTCTTCAAGAGGTATAATAGCTGCCTATAAACAGGAAAAGTATGCTTCCTATGGAGAAGACCACTTTGAAGAGGCTTCCAGACAAGCTGTTATAGACATGATAGAGGATATTGATAAGGGTTGATCGCGAAAGGGGGCTTTTTCTACATGAGCACAAATGTGAATAGAAAACCGATATTATTTGGAAAAGTAGTATCACAACGCGAGATATCCGAAGATATATATGATTTAACTCTAGATATTTCAGGTTATGCAGATTTGATTCAAACCATACAACCGGGACAGTTTGCTTCTCTTTATACAGATGATAGTTCTATGCTGTTGCCAAGGCCTATAAGTATATGTGATATTTCAAAGGATGAAGGCTTAATAAGATTTGTGTACAGAAAGGTTGGAGGTGGAACCGGTCTTTTTTCAAATCTTAAGCCGGGTGATAGTCTTAAGATGATTGCTCCTTTAGGAAATGGATATGAGGTTTTAGATAAAATAAACCTTAAAGATAAGAATTGTTTAGCAATAGGAGGTGGTATAGGTATTCCACCTATGCTTTTGTTAAGTAAAGTTCTTTCTCAGGCAGAGGCCAATGTAACAGCTGTTCTTGGGTATAGGACAGACGATCTTTTCTTAAGTGAAGATTTTAAGCCCTATGCAGAGCTTCTTATATCTACAGATGATGGTAAAGCAGGTGTAAAGGGTACGGTTATAGATGCCATTACCGCTTCAGGTGTAAAGGCCGATATGATTTTTGCGTGTGGTCCTATGCCTATGCTTAGAGGGGTTAAGGTATATGCAGAAAAGGAATCCATAGAAGCATATGTTTCATTAGAGGAGCATATGGCTTGTGGTATAGGTGCCTGCCTTGGTTGTATATGTAAAACTGTTGAAGTTGATTCTCACAGTCATGTTAAAAATGCAAGAATATGTAAGGATGGACCTGTATTTAATGCTAAAGATATTGAAATATAATATTTAATGGAGAAAGATGATATGAATTTATCCGTAGATTTTCTCGGTGTAAATATGAAAAACCCCATTACAACTGCCTCAGGTACATTTGGTTCAGGAATGGAGTTTAATGAATATACCGATATAAGTAAGCTTGGAGCGGTAACAACAAAGGGAGTTGCTGTAGAGCCGTGGGAAGGGAATTGTGTTCCGAGAGTTTGTGAAACTCCATCCGGAATGCTTAATGCTATCGGACTTCAGAATCCCGGAGCGGATGTTTTTATAAAGAGAGATTTAGAATTCTTAAAGCAGTTTGATACCAATATAATTGTGAATATATGTGGACATAGCGAGGAAGAGTACCTAGCTTGTATAGATAAAATGAATGATACAGATGCAGATATATTTGAAATTAATATCTCATGTCCCAATGTTAAGAGTGGTGGAATTGCTTTTGGAACCGATCCGAAGATGGTTGAGCATATTACGAATATAATAAAGCAAAGAAGTAAAAAGCCTATAATCATGAAGCTATCTCCCAATGTGACAGATATTAAGGTTATGGCAAAGGCTGCAGAGGCAGGCGGGGCTGATGCAATATCACTAATCAATACCATCACAGGCATGAAGATAGATATTCATAAAAGAAGCTTTGCACTTGCTAATAAAACAGGTGGTCTTTCAGGTCCTGCCATAAGGCCTGTAGCAGTGCGTATGGTTTATGAAGCGTCTTCGGCCGTTAGTATTCCGGTTCTTGGTATGGGAGGCATAAGAACAGCTGAGGATGCTATAGAGATGATGATGGCAGGTGCTACTATGGTTGCTGTAGGAACTGCGAATTTCAATAATCCGATTGTTACATCTGAGATAATAGATGGTATAAAACGGTTTATGGAAGAGCAGGGAATAAGTGATATTAAAGATATTATCGGTATTGTTTGAAAAAACGGAGGTTAAAAACTATTATGGAAAGATATAAAGAAGAATTTATAGAGTTTATGGTAGGTTGTCATGCACTTAAGTTTGGTGAATTCACACTTAAGAGTGGTCGTAAATCTCCATTTTTTATGAATGCCGGAGCTTATGTTACCGGAAGTCAGCTTAGAAAGCTGGGAGAGTATTATGCAAAGGCTATTCATGATAATTACGGAGATGATTTTGATGTTCTTTTCGGACCTGCATATAAGGGGATTCCGTTATCTGTAGCAGTGGCTATGAGTTATTCAGAGCTTTACGGGAAGGATATCAGGTATTGCTCTAACAGAAAAGAAGTAAAGGACCATGGTGATACAGGTATACTTCTCGGGTCTTCTTTAAAGGATGGAGACAGGGTAGTAATTATAGAGGATGTTACTACTTCAGGAAAGTCCATAAGTGAGACCTATCCTATACTTAAAGCACAGGCTGATGTAACTATAGTCGGACTTATAGTTTCTCTTAACAGAATGGAAAAGGGTCTTACTTCCGAAAAGTCTGCCCTTGATGAAATAAAGGAAACCTATGGATTCGGAGCTTCTGCTATAGTCGATATGCAGGAGGTAAAGGAATACTTATATAATCGAGAGGTTGAGGGCAAGGTGCTTATAGATGATGCTTGCCTTAAAGCTATAAATGAATATTATGAAATGTATGGAGCCCAATAATACTTATAACAATTAATTAATTGAGGTTAGTGTGAAAATTACGCTGATGCGATGATTTTTACATATCTATTTGTTACGAACCCAAATAGCTAATGTTTTTTACACGAGAATTTTAGACTCTCGTGTGGTACCTCACACATGGTGTTCGGTAAGGAGGTTAGTATGAGTAAGATTAAAGAAAAGGCAACAAAAGATTCGGTTTTTTCTCATGGTGATTCAATGGAGAAAGTTTACAAGGCTATGTCAAGTGTAGCTACACTTAATTTGGTAATGGGAATAATAATAATTGTTATGGGAATCGGTATCGGAGTATCGGTTCTTACATCCGGAGCCAGACTCTTTGCCCATAGGAGTAAAGTATTATTCTGATGATTTTTTTGGGATTATACCTAAGGTTTAAGTGTATAGCTGATAAATGCACACATAACTGCTGTACAGGATGGCGTGTAGAAGTAGATAAAGATACTTATAAAAGATTTGAGTCACTTCCTGATGGAATCTTTAAAACCTATATTTTAGACGGTATAGAAAAAAGGGATAATAAATATCATAATAAGATTAAAAGGAACGGAGAATGTATATTTTTTCTTGAGGATGGACTTTGTGCCATACAAAAAAAGTATGGTGAGGACTTTGTTTCATTTACATGCAGAAAATATCCCAGAAGAATATACACTTATAAGGACAAGGAAGAGAACCGTGCCTTTTGTACTATGTCAGCGGCTTGTCCTGTTGTGGCATCTTACCTGATTAATGAGAATGTTCGGTTTTATAAAAAAGATTCTGAAGGGAATAATAGAGAAATAAAAAAAGGTGATTGTGAAATTCTCGATAGTTTTAGACTTAAGAGTAAGGACATAGAGAAGAAGATTGATATTTCAGATTTTAAAAATACTGAAAAGAGAATAATCATACATTTACTTCAAAATTTTTATATTTATCGTGCATACAGTGAGTTTTACAGTGCTTGTGTCTTATATTTATCCGATAGAGAGAAGTATCATGATGAAATGATAAGTGAGATTGAGCTTATTGGATTAAAGACTTTTGAAGAAACCTGTAATTTATATAAAGAAATACTTAAGGTTAGGCATGAATCGGAGTTAAAAAGTGAATTATTAATTGATGCTATAACCTCGTATTACAGAGAAATAGCACATAAGTTACCGGGAGTTAAGCAAAATAAGGGTGATTAAGCTTTATTTTTGTTTACATTTTTATAATCTGATTATATAATAACCTTTACACTTGATGAAAATGAAGTGAACTATTAATGCTTTTATGCTAAATTTTATGTAGTTTTTAAGAGGGAAGTATGGAAAATTCAATAGTACAAGTATATTATGGCAATGGAAAAGGAAAGACAAGTGCAGCTGTCGGACAGTGCATAAGAGCCGCCAGTGAAAAGCAGTCAGCCATAATAATACAGTTTTTAAAGGGTAAGGATGCTGATGAATTCAGTTTTTTATCTCAATTAGAGCCGACTATAAAGCTTTTCAGGTTTGAAAGAGAAAACGATAGCTTTGATTCTCTTTCTGAAATCAAACAGAAAGAAGAAAAACAGAATATTATCAATGGCTTTAATTTTGCACGAAAGGTTGCTAATTCCATGGAGTGCGATGTTTTGGTGCTTGATGAGGTTTTGGGCCTTATAGATCTTGATATCATAAGTTTAGAAGACATTATATCAATCATTGAAACAAAAGGATATAAAAAGCTTGTTATTACCGGACAGACGCTTCCTGAGGAGCTTAAGGATTATGCTGATATTATATCCAGGATCGAATTACTAAAAGATACTACAGTTTAATGTATCATATGTATTTATATATTTATTATTAAGAAAGAGGTGTTTATTATGGCAATATTTACCGGTGCAGGAGTTGCTCTTATTACTCCTATGAATGAAGATGGAAGTTTGAACTATACTGAGATGGAGAGACTTTTGGAATTTCAGATAGCTAATAAGACCGATGCAATCATCATCTGCGGAACTACAGGTGAAGCTTCTACCATGACTCATGAAGAGCATATTGAGACTATAAAGGAGTGTGTCAGAATTGTAAATAAGCGTATTCCTGTCATAGCAGGAACAGGCTCTAACTGCACTGAGACAGCTGTTTATCTATCAAAAGAAGCTTATAAGGCAGGGGCAGACGGACTTTTAGTTGTTTCACCTTATTATAACAAAGCAACACAGAATGGATTAAAGCAGCATTTTACTACTATTGCCAAAGAAGTAGACCTTCCTATGGTGCTTTACAATATTCAGGGGCGTACAGGTGTAAATATCCAGCCTGCTACTATTGCTTCGCTTGTAAAGGATGTAGATAATATCGTAGCAGTTAAGGAGGCAAGTGGCAATATATCACAGGTGGCTGAGATTATCAGCAGATGTGACGGAGAGGTAGATGTGTATTCCGGAAATGATGATCAGATAATACCTATCACATCACTAGGAGGAAAGGGTGTTATATCTGTTCTTTCTCATGTTGCACCTAAGGATACTCATGATATGGTTCAGCTTTACATGGAAGGAAAGGTTGATGAAGCAGCTAAGCTTCAGATAAAGTATATTCCACTTATTAAAGCTCTTTTCTCTGAGGTTAATCCTATACCTGTTAAAGCTGCTCTCAATATGTGTGGTTTCAACGTGGGTGGACTGAGACTTCCGCTTACAACTATGGAAGAAGCTAATCAGGCTGTTCTTAAGAAAGAACTTGAAACTATGGGAATAACAAAGCTTGTATAATATATTCAGAATAGGAGATTAATTACAAATGAGTGATCAAATTACAAAAATAATTATGGTTGGCTGTAACGGTCATATGGGACAGACAATTTCTAATATAGTTGAACAGGACAGTGGAGCAAAAATTGTTGCAGGAGTTGATCTTTACAACGAACAAAAAAATGATTATCCTGTGTATAAGAGTATTTCCGAGGTGAAAGAGGAAGCAGATGCAATTATTGATTTCTCTGCACCTGCTACGCTTGATTCAGTGCTTTCATTTGCGATAGAAAACAGTGTTCCGGTTGTAGAGTGCTCTACAGGCTTTAGTCCGGAACAGCTTAAACAGATTGATGATGCTTCAGAGAAGGTTGCAATTGTTAAGTCTGCAAATATGTCAGTTGGTATAAATCTTCTTCTTAATCTTATTAAGGATGCAGCAGTAAAGCTTTCAGAGGAGGGCTTTGATATTGAGATAGTTGAAAAGCATCATAATCTCAAAAAGGATGCACCTTCAGGTACAGCTCTTGCTCTCGCTGACAGCATAAACGAGGCATGTGATAACAAGTATGAATATGTGTATGACCGATCACAGGTTTCTAAGGCAAGAGATAAGAAGGAGCTTGGTATATCAGCTGTAAGAGGTGGTTCTATAGTAGGAGAACATGAGATAATCTTTGCAGGTGTTGATGAGGTTATCACATTTAAGCATACTGCATACTCAAAAGCGATTTTTGGCAAGGGAGCAGTTGTCGCTGCTAAGTTTATAAAAGGTAAAAATCCCGGAAAATATGATATGAGAGAGGTTCTTAACTAAAGTATATCTTGTATTACGGTTAAGTGCTTTTAATCATAAAAAGAATAATAAGCTTTAATGTTACATGAATGGAGAGAAATAATATGTTTTACAGAAGTACCAGAAATAATGATTTGAAGATGACTGCCTCACAGGCAATACTTAAAGGTCTTTCAGATGATGGAGGATTATTTGTTCCTGAAGCGCTTCCTAAGTTTGATAAAGGTTTGGATGAGCTTAAAGGTCTGTCATATAAGGAAACAGCTTATGAAGTTATGAAGCTGTTTTTAGATGATTTTACAGAAGAAGAGTTAAAAAAATGTATTAATAAAGCTTATGATGATAAGTTTGATACAGAGAGTATATGTGAGCTTAAAAAAGTAAACGATGCTTATTATCTGGAGCTTTTTCATGGGGCAACCATTGCATTTAAAGATATGGCTTTATCTATTCTTCCTCATTTGCTTACAACTTCAGCCAAGAAAAACAATATGGATAAGCATATAGTAATCCTTACAGCAACATCCGGAGATACCGGAAAGGCTGCTATGGCTGGTTTTGCAGATGTAGAGGGTACCAGTATTATAGTATTTTATCCTAAGGGAGGAGTATCAAAGGTTCAGGAGAAGCAGATGCTTACTCAAAAGGGCAACAATACTCATGTAGTAGGAATAACAGGTAACTTTGATGATGCTCAGACCGGCGTCAAGAAGATGTTTAATGATAAGGAACTTAAAGAAAAGCTTGATAAAAAGGGATTTATCTTTTCTTCTGCAAACTCCATAAATATCGGACGTTTGGTTCCACAGGTTGTTTATTACGTATACTCATATATTAAGCTTTTAGAATCAGGCGAAGTAAAAGATGGTGAAAAGGTTAACTTTGTTGTGCCTACCGGTAATTTTGGTAATATTTTAGCAGCTTACTATGCTTATAATCTTGGCATTCCTGTAAATAAGCTTATTTGTGCTTCCAATGATAACAAGGTTCTTTATGATTTCTTTGAAACCGGAACATATGATAAAAACAGAGATTTTATATTAACAACATCTCCATCCATGGATATACTTATATCAAGTAATCTTGAAAGATTGATATATATGATTGGTGGAGAGGACTCAGAGAAGAACTCATCCCTTATGAAAAGCCTTACAACTGATGGAAAATATACAATAGATAATGAGATGAAGTCAAAATTGGATTTATTCACCGGAGGATATGCAACTGAAGCAGAGGTTGCAAAGGAAATCTCAGATATCTATAATAGCGCACATTATGTCATGGATACTCATACAGCAGTTGCATCTAAGGTATATCATAATTATAAGGAGAAGACAAAAGACAACAGCGTTACTGTTATTGCATCTACTGCAAGTCCTTATAAGTTTGCTACATCAGTTATGGGAGCTATAGATGAAAGTCTTATTGGTACTGATGATTTTGAGCTTATAGATGAGCTAAACAGAATTTCAGGTATGCCTATTCCTAAGGCTGTAGAGGGATTAAAGGATTTAAGTGTTCTTCATAATACTGTTTGTGATACAGCTGATATGAAGAATACTGTAGAAGATATTCTTGGTATTAAATAGCCTAAAAATGGGGATTGATAACATCTTTTCTCTTGAAATACGCGTATATTAGGCAAATTATAAAATGTAAATGATTATTTTTTGACAAGTTACTATATGTTGTGGTATACTTTTAATAACATTTATAGAAAACGGAGGTTTTAATTATGAAAAAAGTAGAAGATTTTTTTGCAACATCAAAGATTAATGATAAGCTCAATGAGCTCTTATCAAAGAATGAAGAAGTTGAAAAGAAGAGAAATAAGTATCTTACTATCTTTGCTATTATTGGAATTATTACTGCTATAGCTGGTATTGCATTTGCTGTTTATAAGTTTGCTTCCCGCTCTGCAGAGGATGATTATGATGATTTCGATTTCTTTGATGATGATATTGATGATGATTTTATTGAGTTTAATGATGATAAGAAAGAGGATTAATTAAAATGAAACTTTGGGGTGGCAGATTCACTAAAGAAACCAATCAGTTGGTACATAATTTTAATGAATCATTGTCATTTGATAACAAATTTTATAAAGAAGATATTCAGGGTAGCAGAGCTCATGTTAAGATGCTTTCTAAGTGTGGTATACTTACTGAAGAAGAGAGAGATTCCATACTTGAAGGGCTTGATTCCATAGAAGCTGATATTACATCAGGTAATCTTGATTTTGATCCTCAGTATGAGGATATACATAGCTTTGTTGAAGGTGTACTTACGGAGCGTATCGGAGAAGCAGGAAAGAAACTTCATACAGGCAGAAGTCGAAACGATCAGGTTGCCCTGGATATGAAACTATATACCAGAAACGAGATTGCAGAGACAGAGGAGCTGCTTAAAGAGCTTTTAAAAACCATATTTGGTATTATGGAAGTTCATACAGGGACTATTATGCCGGGCTTTACACATCTTCAAAAAGCCCAGCCTATTTCTCTTTCTCATCATATGGGTGCATATTTTGAGATGTTTAAGAGAGATTTATCCCGTCTCAAGGACTGTAGAGAACGTTTAAATCTTTGTCCTTTAGGATCGGGTGCCCTTGCGGGAACTACATATCCTCTTGATAGAAGCATGACTGCAGAGTTGCTTGGTTTTTACGGTCCTACTTTAAACAGTATGGATTCAGTTTCGGACAGAGATTATCTTATCGAATATCTATCAGCTCTTTCTCTTATTATGATGCATCTGAGTCGTTTTAATGAGGAAATCATAACATGGAATACCAATGAGTATCGTTTTGTGGAAATTGATGATTCTTATTCTACAGGCTCGAGCATTATGCCACAGAAGAAGAATCCGGATATTGCCGAGCTTATCCGTGGAAAGACCGGTCGAGTATATGGCCATCTGATTTCTCTTCTTACAACCATGAAGGGTCTTCCTTTAGCATATAATAAAGATATGCAGGAGGATAAAGAACCTGTATTTGACGCTGTTGATACGGTGAAAGGCTGTCTTGCTTTGTTTGACGGAATGCTTAAGACTATGAAGTTTAATACCGATAACATGCGTCTTAGTGCGGAAGGTGGTTTTACAAATGCTACCGATGCAGCTGATTACCTGGTTAAGAAGGGTGTTCCTTTTAGAGATGCTCACGGTATCATAGGAGCGCTTGTTCTTAAGTGTATAGAAAGAGGAGAGTCTCTCGATAAATTACCTTTGGATGAATATAAAAAGATATCAGAAGTTTTTGATGAGGATATCTATGAAGCTATAAGCATGGAAACCTGTGTCTCGAAGAGAAATACTATTGGTGCTCCGGGTGTGGAGGCTATGAAAGAGGTTATCGAGATTTATCGTAGCTTTATATCTGAGATAGATAATTCTTAAATATTAGCTTCCCACATTTTTTAGTGTGGGAAGTTTTTTCTTTTGCATATTGCTTTATAATAAATCTTTTATCTATAGCAAATCGGTGATCCTATAGTTTAACTCAGTCGG
>JAEEGL011594914.1_pt1 | contig 37031 bp, 36 predicted proteins | sample 9134231 | NCBI WGS metagenome assembly JAEEGL01 (sample SAMN16246548, study PRJNA631951) | gut metagenome | biome: gut microbiome; feature: rumen; material: fiber-attached | host: Bos | place: Iran: Karaj | collected 2018-10 | reverse complement strand
TTTGCTGCAGCTTGCATGTCCCAGGGAATGTGGCTGATGCTTTTCTTAATCGGGGTGAGCCCGTCAAGAGCATAGATATTCCAGGAATCTTTCTTGACGACAGCAATCTCTGCGTCGTCGAGAAAGATGACTTCGCGGGTGTAAGGAAGAAACGCAGGAATGTCAGATGCAACGAAGTTTTCACCGATGCCGACACCCATGAGAAGCGGGGCAGACATGCGTGCCGCATACAGGGTATTGGGATCTTCTTTTGCAATCATGACGACAGCATAGGCGCCGGATGCCTTTTTCAGTGCGCTGGAAAAGGCTTCAAGAAGCGATTTACAATTTTTTCTTTCACTTCCGATAAGATGGGCAAGGACTTCTGTGTCGGTGTCGGAAAGGAACAAGTGTCCGGCGGAAGCAAGTTCTTCTTTGATTTCTAGGAAGTTTTCTATGATGCCGTTATGAATGATGGCGATGTCGCCGTCAGCGGAAAGGTGGGGGTGCGCATTTTTTTCAACCGGGAGCCCATGGGTGGCCCAGCGTGTATGGCCGATGCCCGATGTCGCCATCAGCGAAGGATAGTCGGCAAGCTTTGTTTCCAAAGCGGAGAGTTTACCGGCGGACTTAACGATGTTGATTTTGTCTTTCTGGCTGAAAGCGACGCCAGCGGAATCGTAGCCGCGGTATTCCAGTCGGTGAAGTCCTTCAAGAAGCAGGGGAACAGCGGGTCTGTGTCCAGAATAGCCTATTATTCCACACATGGAGAACTCCTTGGATATGTGCGCGTTCTATTATGAAGAAAAATGGGAATTCCTACATGCAAGCATGCCCGCAGAAATGGCCTGCGGGCATGCATAAGAGTTACATTAAAAAAATGTCCGCAGGTTTATTTGGCACTTTGCGAGGGCTTGCCGTCATTGGCCGGCTGTGTTGCATTTGCTGGTTCTGGGAGCGGGGGCATCGTCAAGGAGGGAAGCTCGCCGTAGTCGATTGATTCTGTGTTAAGAAGTTCGATGAGGGGTGCGGTGATATCCGTTTCAGGGGCAAAGGACATCATGTATTCCGCACTGAAAATGGCAGAAAGATGATGATCGTTCCTGTATTTTTCCAAAGCCTTCGTGACGGCTGCTTGAAAGACGCCAAAGACATGCTCCTGCTCCTGCTTGAGGACATTTTGAAAGAAGTAGATATGGGCATCGTATTCTTTCTGAAGTTTGCCGGATTCCTCTTTGTTGCTTGCGGCGTCAGCCTTTTCCAGTTTCTCTTTGATAGACTGCAGCTTTTCAGTAGCGGCTTTCTGGAGCTGGGTTGTCCTGTCGGCAGCAAGCTTGGCACCCTGGCTTTCCTGGTATACTTTCGTGATTTGGACGACTCCGAAAGTCTGCGCAGGCTGATCCGCGAGTGCGGCAGCGTTATTGAAAAGACACAGCATTGACGCCATGGCGAAGGCCGGAAGTATGTGATTTTTCATTATGAGCTCCGTGATAATAATTCAGTTTGTACGGAAGTATGAACCATTGTTAACATGATATGTATATACTATTTTATTCGTATGGGCAATGAAAAGATACTACATGGATACACTTAAATTATGTGATTTTTGTATGATGAAATACCAGTGCGACCATGAAATCGCAGGGGCGGTACATGCCGTCATGCACTGTGAATGTGAACGAACAGGCTTGACACTCTGACGTATCATTTTGAGGCGGGACGGAGGTTGTGAAAAAATGAACCTTAAACAAAACAAGCGCTATTCATTTGTTATAACCATCGATAAGAAATACCCTTTAGACCGCTGCATTTGTTTTAATAAACCTAATGTTGGGGAACATCTATGATCAAGGAAGCCATAGAAAAAATCGTATGCAAGCAAGACCTGACCTATGAAGAAGCATATCAGGTGATGAATGAGATTATGGATGGTGATACGACGGCTGTACAGAACGCCGCGTATCTCGCTGCGCTTTCGACAAAGAGCGCCAAAGCGGAGACAATAGACGAAATATCCGGTTCTGCTGCGGCGATGCGCAACCATGCCTTGCGAGTGGAGCATACCATGGACGTCCTGGAAATCGTGGGGACGGGCGGCGACCATGCGCATTCCTTCAACATCTCCACGACAGCTTCCTTCATCATTGCCGCTGCGGGCGTCAAAGTCGCAAAGCATGGCAACAGGGCTGCATCATCACTCTCCGGCGCTGCTGACTGCTATGAGGCCCTCGGCATCAACATTTACCAGACCCCGCAGCAATGCGTGGAACTTTTGCGCAACGTCGGGCAATGCTTCCTTTTTGCCCAGATGTACCATGAATCCATGAAGTATGTTGGGCCAGTGCGAAAGGAACTGGGGATACGCACCGTCTTCAATATACTCGGGCCGCTGACGAATCCTGCATATCCTTCATATTTTCTTCTTGGGGTTTATGACGAGTACTTAATCGACCCCATCGCTCATGTGCTGCAGTCTCTCGGCGCGAAGCATGCGCTTGTCGTTTACGGAATGGACAAGCTTGATGAGATTTCCCTGAGCGCGCCGTCACGAATCGCCGAACTTAAAAACGGTAAGATTAACCGCATGGAGATCAAGCCTGAGGATTATGGTTTCTCACGCTGCAAAAAAGAAGACATCTCGGGAGGTTCTCCGCAGGAAAACGCGAAAATGACCCTGGATATTCTAAATGGTGCCAAAGGCCCGAGGACGGATATCGTCATCCTCAATGCCGGCGCTGCTATCTATGCAGGCGATAAGGCTGCCTCAATAGCCGAGGGTGTTCAGATTGCCCGTGATATCCTCAGCAGCGGGGCAGCGTTGAGGCAGTATGAGGCCCTGCGTACGCAGTCGAACATCTGCTAAGCATCACATGGGACTGGGAGCGGATTTTGTCACTTGTGATCAGGACAGCGTCCATGACTGGCATGACAACTAGGCTATATAGGTCTCGATATCAATGGACTGCTGCGTGTTATGATACCAGAACGAACGTGCCCAGACGGAAAGCGTTACAGCTTCACAGTCATCTAGACGACGAAGCTTGAGGAGAAGCGCTGTTTTCGTCGATGTGCTGAGCGGGACGCTTTTTTCTATAGTAAAATAGGCTTCGATACGGTTTATAAGAAATTTTTTTTCAGGCCACGAATCCTCGAGACGTATGTCGCGATGCGCTTGCACGAGGGATTCCAGTTCGGATTTGGAAAAGAGCTTTTTGAACTCCTGGACATGCTTAAACGTGATGTCAATCACCCATGGCAGGGCAAATTCTGCGCCAGACTTATACACAGCAGTGTTGCTAGCTGAAAGTGACGATGCTGACCGCGACATGGCTGCTCCTAAAATGGGCGCGTGTAACGTATGTCGCCAAATTCAAGGGCTGGATCCTCGCAGCATGGGGCGAGAGGACGCGTGCCCAGAAGCCATTGCTTGAAGTGGCTTATGACCTTGGCATGATCGAAGCACAGTTCTGCGGGGATCGAGTCTATGGCGTAAAAAGCGGCTCCGGCGGCGTCATCGCCTGCCGAAAGGGCATCCAGACGTGCTGCGCGGCCGACAAAAACTGTTGTCATGACATGGCAGCGCATGTCGCGCATTGGGTGTGAATAGATGCCGAGAACGCCCAGAAGCTCAACATCAAGATTAGTTTCTTCCTTCATTTCCCTGACAGCGGCATGTTCTGCGGTTTCCCCTTCCTCAATGAAGCCACCAGGCAGAGCATAGCCAAATGGAGGATTGCGCCGTTTGACAAGGACTATCCCGCACTGCGGGTCATAGATCACCACATCGGCTGTTGGCAGGGGGTTGCTGTATTTAACGACGAGCGTTCCGCATTTCGGGCAATAGCGTGGATGGTTCATTGGCTTTCCTTATTCGGTAATGATAGCGAATCCTAACCTTTCTAGGCTGTGCGTGTCAAAGGCACCCAGCCTCAGTACGCGTAGCTTCATTGCGCCGCATGGCTCGACAATAGTGCTTGGCAAGCCTCCTGAAGGCTGAGGAGGCACGTCGAGAATAGCATCTTTGGTAACATCTAGAGCGTCCAGCAGTTCTCTCGAGATTGCTGAAGCGTGCGTAGAAGGAGGCATGCCGCTGATATTGGCACTTGTCGAGACGATTGGGCAGCCGCAAAGCTCAGTGAGCATGGAGGCGGCAGGGTGCGGGCTCATGCGCAGTGCAATCTTTCCTGTTCCTGCCGTCAGGACGGTCGGTATTGCAGGAGAGACATCAAGCAGAAGCGTCAGAGGTGCGGGCCACAGGGCGCACAATTTATCGAGCGATTGTGCATCATAGGCATGCATCTGCGCGACAGAGGAAAGCTGTGCATAGGAATGTATCAGTACTGGCAGAGCGGTCTGGTGTCTCCGCTTTTTTAATTGGAAAATGCGCTCGATGGCCAGAGGTAGGTCGATGCGGCAACCAAGAGCGAAGAATGTCTCTGTGGGATAGACCACGACGCCGCCGCTGTTGAGGCGGCTGGCGGCGTTCTTTATTTCATCGGTGATACTTGCTTCCGCGGTATAATGCATTTAGAGTACATCCATGAGCCTGAAAACAATCCGGATCATTTCCGTTGGAAAGCCCCGCCTTCCATTCTGGAAAGCCGCCTCAGACTACTATATCGAAAAGTTGTCCCACTGGCGATACATCGATGAAACAATAGTCAGGGACGCACCTGCCGGCATGCCCATCGAGCAGCGTGTTGACGACGAAAGCAAACGGATTGCTTCCGTTATCACGCCGGCAGACATAGTGATATGTCTTGACGAACATGGAAAGAGCTTCACGTCGACGTCGTTTTCCTCTTTTCTTGCTGAACTGTCCAGCAATTCTTCATTCCGGCCCTGCTTCATCGTCGGCGGTGCTTTCGGCCTGCGCCTGCGGCTACTGCCCCAGACTAGGCACTGTTTATCGTTCGGCCCGCAGACGCTTCCACATGAACTCGCGAGAGTCCTCCTGCTTGAGCAAATCTACCGTGCGGAAGCCATACAGCGCAATGTCCCGTACCATCACGCCTAAGTGTTCTCTGGGCCGCGGGACGCATGAACATCATCAGCTTCCACTCCGGCCATGCGCCTGAGCTCTGCCTGACGCTCATTGCTCGAGAGTCGCTTGCAGAAGGTAAAAGTCTGTCCGTCATGTACTTCCTTGGTGACTCGAAAATGCTGATCGGCCTTTTCGGCAAGCTGAGGCCAGTGCGTGATGACTAGAGTCTGGCGCTTTGACGCTAGCTCGCTTAACCGTTCTGCAACGCGGTTAAGCGTAATGCCTCCGACGCCGGAATCCACTTCGTCGAAGACGAGAGTCGAATCATCTGGAAGACGCTGTATGCCGACGATGGATAGCATGAATCGCGACAGTTCGCCGCCCGAGGCGATTTTATCCAGTGGTTGCGCAATCTGGCCAGGATTGGGCGCCCACAGCAACGTTTCGCGGATTTCCACACATGCCGGTAGTGTTGATTTCTTGCCGTGGAGGGCAGGCCAGAGCTCGATCTGTTCTTCCGATGGCGTGACTTTTACATTGTTATTGAAGCCAAGTCCCCTGAGCTGCTTTTCGAGGGCAGCGCAAAAGCGCTGCGCTGCATCGCGCCGCTGGGCATTTAATACTTCAAGCAATCCATGAAATTCCTGAGAAAGAAGCCATTCCTTCTTGCTCAGCTGATGCATGTCGAGGGAGCAGGAGTCGAGAAAAGACAAGTTTTCCTGGATTTCGTTTTTCAACGCGAGGATTTCTGGAATGCTCCGTCGAAGCTTTCGTTTCAGCTGCGCAAGCTGGAACAGCCTGGCTTCTATAGAATCTGAGTTCTGATCAGGGAGTCCTGGCAAAGGTTTTCTCAGGCGTGCGGCAAGCACTTCCATGGCATTCTGGTAAAGCTCTATGCTCTCAAGGGAAGGCTGGAATGCAGTATCCTTGGATGCCAGCTCCTGCACGGCACGTTTCAATTCATGGATTCTGTCAATGATACCTGGCTGTTCATTGCCGGAGAGCAGTTCCAGTGATGCTGCATAGGCTTCACGTGTCTTTTCCCATTGCTTCAGTTCACTTCTCGCGTTCTCCAGGCGTTCTTCCTCGCCTTCCTCAGGAGACACCTTATCGATCTCTGCCTGCTGCATTTCAAGTAAGTCGCGCTTTTCCGTCAGAGCACTGATCTGTGCCCGAAGCGACCGTCGCTTTTCAGAGACGGATTTAAGATCGCTGAGCAGAGCAGAGCGTCTTTCAAGAAGCGAGGGAGTTTCCAGAAAGGAATCGATCAGTGACGACTGAAACGATGGCTGGAGCAGGCGCTGTTGTCCATGCTGGCTGACATGGAGCAAAAGATCCGCGCGCATAGCGCGCACGGCATCCTGTGATGCAAGAGCGTCATTAATGAAGAAATGGCTCCGTCCGGTCGCCGCCGAGAGCTCGCGGCGAAGAAAGATTTCCTTCTCTTCCCCGTCAGAAGTCCTGCTGCTGAAAAGCGCTTCGACCTGGGCTTTGCTGCGGTCTGGTCTGATGAGATTGACGGAAAGCTTGTCACCAAGCACGAAGCTGATTGCCTTCAGGATGAAACTTTTGCCAGCTCCTGTTTCTCCGGTAAGGACGTTCATTCCCCTGCCGAATTCAAGTTCCATATCATCAATGAGGGCAAGCCCTTTGATGCGAAGGTATTCCAGCATGCCAAGCCTTGATAAGGAAAGAAAGCGTAATACGCTAAAACTGTTCAAAATAAAATACTTTCTAAATCGTACACATTACTGTCTTTCCTGTCATCAAAAATTTTTATCCATGAAAGGCATCAGCAAGTCATGTGGAAGCTCGGACGGCTTTCTGCGATCCTCTTGCCTCAATCATATGGTTGAGGGCATGTAGATCGTTGTGCAACGGTCTTGCACAATATGTTGTTATGGTAATGCTATGTTTTGAATGTGCGCTGCATCGCCTGTACTTGCAGGTGCTTGCCAAAATTTCCTGATGAGAGGGGATATTTCTAGGAATCTCCTTTTTTATATGGATATCACCATGTTTTGGCACCGGATAAATAATCCCCTGGGGGAGGTTGCAGACGTTTTTTCTAACAGGTAAGTATGCATAGTTATACATCTCCTCTGTATCCAAGGCAGAATACTTATCTTTACGATATCTGCAATCAGCAAGCCACCGCGTCTCCGGTCGTACGCATAACTTTCAGATTCTCTCTATACATGATGCAAAATACGCTGTTGAAATACACCAGAAAAAAAACACATTCGCCATCGCCGTATTGTTCATTGCCGTATGTGCCACAGCGTTTTTCTGCCTGTTCGTCGGGTCTTCGAACATGACAGTTGGCGACTGTTTTTCTGCTCTCGCTGGCAAAGGCAGCGGAGCGCATGAAAGAATCATATGGAATATCCGGATACCCAGGGTCTTGGCCGCCATCATTGCTGGTGCCGGACTGTCCGTTTCCGGTCTCATCATGCAGACCAGTCTGAATAATCCCATGGCTTCACCGTCTACACTCGGGGTTTCGAACGCGGCCGTCTTCGGAGCCAATCTTTCCATCATAGCCTTTGCCGGCGGCTTCCTAAGCACGGGCAACAACCTTTCCAGCTATATGTCAGGCGTGAATCCTTATGCCGTCTCTATGGTCGCCTTTCTATTCTCCACGCTGTCGATACTGCTGATACTCGGGCTATGCCGTATTCGTTCGTTCCATCCTGGCGTCGTTGTCCTTGCTGGAATAGCCATAGGTGCAGTCTGGACTGCCTCGACGACTCTCCTGCAGTTTTATGCTACGGATGTCGGGCTTTCGGCTGCTGTGATATGGACATTCGGCGATCTCGGACGTGCCACGTACAGGACGGACATGATCATGGCCGCAACCGTCTTTACAGGATTCGCGTATTTTGCCGTGATGAGCTGGAAATTCAATGCATTGCTGAGCGGAGATGCCGCGGCAAAAAGCATGGGCATCCATGTGGATTTGCTTCGCTTCCATGCTAATCGCTTCCGTGATTACGGCGGCATGCGTCTCATCCCTAGGTATAATCGGTTTTGTTGGCATAATTTGTCCTCATGTGGTCAAGCGTCTGATTGGACATGACCACCGTTTCTCGCTTCCAGCTTCTGCGCTTGCCGGGAGCCTGCTGCTCTTGTTTGCAGACACGTTCTCACGGAGCATGGGCAGCGGTACGGCTCTGCCCGTCGGCGCGATAACATCCCTTCTTGGCGCGCCGTTTTTTCTGGCAATAATCTTTTCACGAAAGGGTCTTGGCACCGATGCTGGAAATTAAAAACCTGTGCTTCAGGTATTCCCGCCATTCCCCGATGGTGATTAACGGACTCGACCTGACACTTGAAGACGGCGAGATCTGTATTGTTCTAGGAAAAACGGATCGGGAAAATCAACTTTTTTAAAGCTTATTCTCGGTATTCTTAAACCTTCAGGCGGTATTCTTCGCTTCGACGGCCGGGATATCATGCGGATGAACCGTCAAGAGAGGGCAAGGCTCATATCATACGTGCCTCAGGATATCCGCTTCGGGTCATTGAACGTATTCAATACGGTATTGGCAGGCAGGGTGTCCTATTTCGGGTATAAAGCAGCAAAGAGAGACCTCCTGGTCGTAGAGCGCCTTCTGGTCGACATGGGGCTCGAACATCTCGCTGGACGTAATGCCGATAAACTTTCTGGCGGGGAAAGGCAGAAGGTCGCCATAGCAAGGGCGCTGGCACAGGAACCGCGTTTACTCGTCTTCGACGAGCCCACGGGAAATCTTGACATCGCAAATGAACAGTTGATCTTGGCTGAAGCCAGAAGGCTGTCACGTGAAAAACGTATTGGCATCCTGACCTCATTACATGATCTCAATCAGGCACTAGCGATTGGTGACCGCTTTTTCTTCATGAAAAACGGCAGATTCTGTTATACTGGAGACTCGTTGAGTATCAAAGAATCAGTCATCCATGACGTTTTTGACGCTAATGTCCGGATTGTGGAGTTGGAAGGAAAAAAATTCATACTTACCGGAGGAAATCCATGAAAAGCTGCAATGCCCTAGCTTTCTTTACAGCTGCATCTTTGGCTGTTTTGCTCAGTTTCTGCGGCAGATCCATACCCCAAGCATCAGCTCATGATATGACTGCGCAGCCTAACGAACTCGCTTCAGATACTGTTCTGACAGACATGATCGGGCGCAAGGTCAGTATCAGACCAGGATGCTATCAGCGTGTCGTCTGCATCGGTGCGGGTGCACTACGCATGTACAGTTATATAGGTGATCCCGCACTTCTGAGCGGCGTGGAAGACATTGACAACCTTTCTCTTTCGAGACGTCCGAAAATGTTCGATTCCGTCGCACGTCCATACATAATGGCCCTTGGACAAAGATTGATGAAGCTCCCGTCCTGCGGCGTAGGCGGTCCCAACGCGCAGACTGCGGAAGCGGAAAAAATTCTCGCATGCAGTCCTGACATCGTGATCTCAGAATATGAGGATGTAGAAAAAGAAGAGGCTTTACAGGAACAGCTCGGGGTACCCGTCATCACCCTTAAAGCCGGGCCAGGCGGCGTATTCGATAAAAATTTTTCCCAATCAATGCTCATGTTGGGGACAATTTTCGGTAAAAAAGAAAAGGCGGAAGCCTTGGTCAACTACATCGAAGCCTCCCGCAACGAAATATCCAGACGTACAGCAGGCATACCCGAGGTGGAAAAGCCGGCTGTCTACCTATGCGGACTTGGAAACTGGGGAACCACAAACCATCTGATGACCGCGCAAAATTTTATTTCGCTTGACGTCGCCAATGTGAAGAACGTCGTTTCCGGTATGAAAAGCAATGGAATCCAACCCATAGAAAAGGAAAAATTCGTATCCTTGGGCAAGGACATGGACATCATCGTCCTGGACGCTGCGGCCGTAAAGAATATTAAACCCCTGTATGCGGAAGATCCCACCATGTTCGATATGTGCAAGGCCTGGCAGCAGAACATGGTCTATCTTGAAATGGCGTACAATGCTTACTACACCAATTTTGAAATCGCGCTTATGAATGCCTGGTTCATTGCAAAAAGCGTGTATCCTAGGCGTTTTGAGGATATCGACCTGATGACTAAGTTGAATGAGATCACGCGGATGTTTCTGGGGGCGGAGCTGGCCGGACAAATCGTTGCGGCGCCGTCGAGCTTCGGCGGCTATCAGAAAATCGACACTAAAACGTTTTTCAAATGAGACGATGATGGAGAAAAATGACGTCATAGCGTTTTTTGACCGCTTGGCGCCGCTCTGGGATGCAGCGCAAAAGCAGAACAGCGACTTTATGAGGGTCATTCTAGATAATGCAGGTGTTACGGAAGGCAAGGATATCCTGGATGTCGCGTGCGGCACAGGTATCTTGATACCCTATTATCTGCAGAGGAATGCCGCTTCAGTGACCGCTGTGGACATATCGCCCCGTATGGCGGAGATTGCGAGGGCAAAATTCCCGCAACAGGAAGTCACTGTGCTCTGCCAGGATGCGGAAGCTCTGCCTGCGGACAGGAAATACGACTGCATAATGATATACAACGCCTTTCCGCACTTCTCCGATCCGGAGCGGCTACTGCAGCATCTCTCCCTGCTCCTCAAGCCTGGCGGGATGCTCACGGTCGCTCATGGCGCAAGCCGTGAAGTAATCGATGCTCATCACCATGGTGAGGCGCGGCATGTGTCCGTTGGCCTCATGACTGCGGAAAAGCTATCGGAGATCTTTAGTAAAATGCTCCGAGAGACAACTGTGCTGTCAAATGAAAACATGTATCAGGTCACAGGCGTCCTTATGCAGGATGCTTGATCATAGCCGAAGGCTCCGGAGATACCGGCAGCATCCTGTCATTGTCGGATCTTCTGTCAGCTACATGAATTTATTGACGGCTTTCTGGAAGGCAAGGATATCTCTGGCGTCACCATCCTGCATGGCATGTACAATGCAATGTCCCATATGGTCACTGATGATTTCTTTGCTGAGGCTCCTCACTGCGGAATTGACTGCGGACAGCTGCATCAGAACATCTGCGCAGTCCTCATCATTTTCAATCATAAACTTAACATGTTGCAAATGACCGATCGCTTTAGCAATGCGATTGAGCTGTTTCTTTTTTTCTTCCGGGCTACTGTAATGCCTGTGCCTACCGGCTTTGCTTTGATCCATGGAGAAGAGGGAAGATTAATTTTTTAATGGTGATAGTGCCTCTTCGTAGAGCAAGGTGGGTACAATTGCTCTGCATAGCCGTCATGAATGAAGCAACATGCTGCGTCGTGTTGCGAGTATAAAAGAGCAAAGACGAAGAGCAGGTTATTCGTCAGCTTGTTCTTTGGTCAGGCCAACGGCGCGACGGATGTCTTCGCCGTGCGCATCGGCATTGTCTTTGAGGGCGGCTGCACCTTCTGCAAAGTCAGCGACCACTTCACCGGCTAAAGCGGCAACTTCTTCAGGTGTCGTTTCAGCTTCGGCCTGTTCTTTGGTCAAGCCAACGGCGCGACGGATGTCTTCGCCGTGTGCATCGGCATTGTCTTTGAGGGCGGCTGCACCTTCTGCAATGTCAGCGACCACTTTACCGGCTAAAGCGGCAACTTCTTCGGGTGTCGTTTCAGCATCGGCCTGTTGTTTGGTCAGGCCAACGGCGCGGCGTATGTCTTCGCCGTGCGCATCGGCATTGTCTTTGAGGGCGGCTGCACCTTCTGCAATGTCGGCGGCAACGCTTTTCCTGCGGGCAGACATGGCTTTTCCTATCATGTCTGACGATATGTTTTTGATCCGTGATAACATCATGCTGAAATCACTGCCGATTTCGTTTCCAAAGGACCGCATGTCAGCAGTGGCCGAACATATTTCCTCTTTGAGTTCGCTGGCAGTGGACTGCAATTTGCTTGCAGCTGCTTTAAACTTCTGATTCTGCCCCATCGAAACTGGATTCTCATTGTTGTTTTGCATGATATGCTCCTCAGAAAGATACGCAGTATAAAGCTATTAATTAATTATATACGGCATGCTATTTTGTCAATGATACCGATGGAAACAAAACGCACGGACGTGCATAGAATGTTTAACAAGATGACACTCATTTTTTGCATTATAACGCATTGGTTCAGCATCAGCCGCAAATGTGAAATTGTGCTACGTTGTTTTCCTCCCTCCCCAAAAAAACGCCTTGTAAACAAGGCGTCACAAATAGAAGCAAGCAAGTCTTTTATGGAGAATGCAGGCCGTAGAATTCGTGAGGACTCTTATTTACCGGAAGGTTGTGATGGCCTTCCGGAATCCTTCCTCAGATCGGTCAATGACGGCATCATCCACAGCGAACGAAAGCCGGAAGTATCCCGGCATTCCGAATCCGGAAGACGGGACGGCAAGGACAAGGAATTGCGTCAGATGTTCCGTAAAGGCTTTGTCGTCACCACCCGGCGCCTTCGGGAAAAAGTAAAAGGAGCCTTGCGGGAGGGTAAATTCATAGCCGGAATCAGCGAGGATGTTTGCCAGACGGTTGCGCCGTCGTGTGTATATGCTGACAGCTTCGTCCGTTGATGATCCAAGGCATCCAGACATCAGATACTGGCCTACGACCGGAGGGTTGACAAAGCCAAGTACGCGGTTTGAAAAAATGAGACCGTCCATGAGCGTTGCAGCATCGTCCATGGCCGGGTTGATGGCAATGTATCCTACGCGTTCGCCTGCGAGACCGTAATTCTTTGCAAAAGAACTTGTGATAACCGTATTTTTGTACAGCGGCAGGACTGACGGGACACGGATGCCATCATAGGTAAGGAAGCGATATGGTTCATCACTGATGAGATAGATGGTTCGCCCTGTGCGGGCGGAAGCGCGTTCGAGTACAGAAGCGATTTCCTTGAGCACTTCTTCCGAATAAACGGCGCCGGAGGGATTGTTCGGTGAGTTGATGATGATTGCCCTCGTGCGCTGTGTAATGGCCTGTTCAATTGCTTCCGCATCTGGCGCAAAATCACTTAACCGGCACGGTACAGTTTTCAGTGTGCCGCCATGATTCGAAACATAGAAACGATACTCGACGAAAAAAGGTGCAATCGCGAGCACTTCATCTCCTGGCTCCAGAACAGCATGAAAAAAAGCGTTCATGACTCCGGCTGCACCGCATCCGAGCATGACGTGAGTGGCCTCTAGATGCGTATTCTGCTGGGATGAGAGCCATGTTGCAAGCTGTTCTCTTGCCCATGAAAACCCGGCATTGGGCATATAACCGAGAATGCCAGGAGTGCTGAGCTTGTTGGTAAGCGCCTGCATTGCCTGTGCAGCCTGTGCCGGAGGCGCAAGATCAGGATTGCCAAGACTGAAATCACAGACGGCATCATTGCCGTATTTCTTTTTAAGCTCAATGCCTGCTTCAAACATGCGCCGGATCATGGAACCTTGAGAAAGATTCTGCTTCATAACAGCGCTTACGTAATCGGATGACATAGGGTGCTCCTTATGCAAGATGCGCAAAATAGTATGGACGTAGGGTTACATCCTAAGTAGCGGCGTATAATTTTTTCAAGGATGCGTCAACTCTGTCAAGCCACAGTGAAACGAAGGAGTTGTCATCCGCAAGGCCTTTCAGTTCAGTGGAGCAGAGCAGTCCCGATGCTTCAATACGCTTCTTCCATGATGCAGGAGAATCTCCGGCCATGTCCTCCATGGCATGGCGCCCCACAAGAGAAAGCATAGGCAGAAGCCAGACTTGTTTTCCAGGAGCCGTGCATGATTGGAGGAGGGGTAGCAGTGTCTGAAGCTCATCGTTTGGCATCACAGAACCATGCATGAGCAGAGCCTCGTGGCGTTTCTTGATCATGGACGCGACAAATACTAGCGGATCAAGTGCATGCACGATGCTTGCCAAGGTAGCGTACAGTGAAGCACATTCCTTCCTAGTGCCATGCGCCATGTAGACGACAGGTTCATCTGCAGTCCTGGCAGTAGGAACATGCCTCAGAAGGAGCTGTGCGGCGGCATGCACGGGGTTTGATGCTTGCCCTTCCGGCGCAATCAGTAACGGACTTCCAGTTTCTATGCGCATGCCAAGCTGGGCGGCGGCATAGACACAATCTGATTCAACGGCGTCGTACTCTCCACCGGGAATAATGTGTAGCGACTGGACTGCCACATGGGTGAAGCGCTCAAAGCGCATGCGGGAAAGAGCCTTGAAGACAGAATCCGACTTGGTCTTTGAACATGCAAGCCGATGGCGCATGGTTTCCGAGGTAAAGGCCCATCGCACAGGCAGGCTGAAACGCTGTGAAGCCAGCTCCTGCATATTGCGAAGTGCAGACGTTCCTTTAAAGCTGGCGGAACCGTAAGCGACAAGCAACAGCCCTACTTTCATAGCTTGTCCAGAAGAAAGCTGATGCTCTCTTCAGTGAAAATTTCCAAACCGTTTTTTTCAAGCAGGGATGCAAAGAGCCCGTTTCCAGATATTAAGGCATGCCGGAACGATCCGTCGTAGATGCGTCCATGGCCGCATGATGGCGAACGCGCCTTAAGAATTGCCGTCGTGCAACCATGCATCAGAGCGATGCTCATTGCTATCCTGGCTCCCCGTATGAAATAGACTGTCTTATCGAGCCCATGAGAATCATAAACTCTGCCTTGGCGGATTTCACACGGTAGGCGAGGTACGGAAAGCCCGCCTAGAATCTCCGGACATACCAGAACAGCTTGACCGCTCTTGGCGAGCCTGATCAGGATGTCATTTGTATTGGAGCGTCCGTCATAACGGCAGGGTATACCTGCAAGACAGGCACTGACGATAAATTTCGTACGGCTGCGAAAACTGTCATCAGGCGAAAACGATCTCAACTTGCTCCTGATCATCCTTGCGGCGAGTAATCGTGCCGATTTCCCAGGCCCTGGCTGGCAGAGACTGGAAGCGAGGAAGCAACTCATCGGCTGTAGCGCGGTCCGTGATCATGATGTAGCCGATGCCGCAATTGAATATCTGAAGCATTTCAGTCCAGTCGAGCTTGCCCTGTTCCTTAAGCCATTCGAAAACAGCCGGGCGCTCCCAACTGCCGAAGTTGATTTCGGCGCAGACGCTGGAAGGAAGCACGCGTGGTATATTGTCGTAAAAGCCCCCGCCAGTAATGTGGACCATGCCCTTAATGCGCATGTCGCGCATGGCCGTTTTGACTTGGTCAGCGTAAATGATCGTGGGAGCCAGCAGCACTTCGGCAAAGGTCTTGTCTGTGCCGGGCATGATGTCATCAGCCTTTGCGCCGCTTGCCTCGTAGATTTTACGGACAAGGGAATACCCGTTGGAATGGACGCCGGAAGAGGCGAAACCGATGATGACGTCCCCGACGCTTATCGTGGATCCGTCGACAATATTCGGGCTGTCGACAATTCCAACGCAGAAACCGGCAAGGTCATAGTCTCCGGGTGCATACATGCCGGGCATTTCAGCAGTTTCTCCCCCCAGCAGTGTGCAGCCGCTTTGCTTGCAACCCTCAACAACGCCCTGAATGACCTTCTCCGCCTGATCCACATCAAGCTCGCCGCACGCGAAATAGTCAAGGAAGAAGAGCGGTTTTGCCCCAAGGACGAGGCAATCGTTCACGCTCATGGCGACAAGGTCTATGCCGACGGTGTCATGCTTGTTGAAAAGAGAGGCCATTTTAAGTTTCGTGCCGACACCGTCAGTGCCGGATACAAGTACAGGAGCCTGCATGCCGGAAATGTCCGGACGGAACAGTCCTCCGAAACCGCCTATGTCGGAGAGAACGCCATGGGTGTACGTCGTCGCAACAAGGGATTTTATGCGTGAAACGAGGGCATTGCCCGCATTGATATTAACGCCGGCAGAAGTATATGCATCTGAACGGGAAGAACTCATGGTTTTTGAACTCCTATGATAGCAACTTCACACTCTTCATAGCCAGTTAATTACATTTTGCCAAGAAAAATATGGTGGATGGCTTATGCCATGGTGATGAAGAGACAGACTGTCTCAGCGCAAAGGGAAGCTATGAGCAAGGAGAAGGCACTGTCACAGCAGACTCGTGTCCAGCGCCTTGTTCAGCGTTACCGTGTTGACCTTGACATCCATGCCGCTGAAGATCCAGCGACGAAGGGTCCATTCCTCCAAATCGAGGATGTCCAGCCTTCCTTTTGATCGGGCGGTCAGGTAAGGACGCAGTGCGCTGACGACGTCCTCATCTGGAAACACATCGCCTTCAAAACTGATTTTCAGCATATCCCTTTCGAGTGCAACGGCATCATTAATAAACCAGCTGTCAAGTACGGCCTGTACATCTGCCAACGTTTCTGTAGTGGCCGGATCGATGGCTCCATAGGCTTTGATAATGACAGGTCGCATGGTATGCCGTCGAGTGAAAGGTCAAAGGACCATGAAAGCCTCTAAAGGGTGCTCATAATGGAGCTGGCTGCTGCAGAAAGCGCATCGGCCATCGCAGCAGAAAGAGTCTCTTCCTGAAGACGAGGACCGGGGATGCCTGCCTTGTCTTGTTGGGCAGCATTTTTCCGCAGTTGGGGAGATGATGCATCGCGGTGCGTTCGGGTCTGGATGCGGACGACGCAGGAGTAACTGCTGATATTCTTCTCCGTGAGCCATACCTGTTCGACACTGCCTTCAACAATGCAGTCAGGCTTGCCGGCGGTCGCCTGGGCCATGGACGAAGCAAGGGAAACCTGTGCTCCCAGCTTAGCAAGTTCATCGGCCAGTCCCTGGCTTGCCCATTCAGAGACGCTGGAAGCAGGATTGAACGGGCTGCCGTCCTTGTGAACGCCGATATCGATGCGGCCGCGCTTGTCCTCAAACATCACGACTACGATGCGGGGCGCTGTTGATGAAGGGACGATCGTCATCCCTGAGCGGTCATAGGTCAGGCGGACATTGCTGCTCGAACCGAAGCAGCCTGTAAGCATGACGGACGCAAGCAAGCAAAAGCACAAAGAAAACATTATACTGCGAAGGCTGCGCATGGGGTCTGTCCTTGGTTATAGATGGTTATAGAGAAGAACGGTAGCCATGATGACCCGATACAGGTCAATACTGCGAGCGAGGAAAAGGCCTCAGTCTGTCCTCAGAAGGTTGAACTTTTCGAAAAGCTTGAATGAAAGGCTCATGATGATGGCGATGATCGTCGCCAGGACCATGCCCTGCACCGTAACACTTCCAAAGGTCAGCTTGGCGCCGCTCATGCCGACAATCATAATGACGGAGGTCATGACGAGGTTTGCTGATTTGCTGTAATCCACTTTGCGCTCGACCAGCACCCGCAGGCCGGAGGCTGCGATCACACCGAAGAGCAGCAGGCATACGCCGCCCATGACCGGCACCGGGATGCCGCGGATAAGCTCGGCAAGCTTGCCTATGAACGACAGGAGTATGGCCATGACGGCCGCTCCGCCGATGACCCAGACGCTGTATACTTTCGTAATCGCCATGACGCCGATGTTTTCGCCGTAGGTGGTGTTAGGCGTAGCGCCGAAAAATCCCGAAAGGATGTTTGAACAGCCATCAGCGAAGAGGGAACGCGACAGTCCAGGGCTCTTTATCAGGTCCCTGTCGACGACGTTGCCGGTGACGAGAAGATGGCCGATGTGCTCTGCCAGGACGACAAGGGCGGCGGGTGCAATGATCAGGATTGCATTCAAGTCAAAGGTCGGCTTGTAGAAGCTGGGGAACTGAAGCCATGGCGCATTAACAACAGGGGTAAAGTCAACCATGCCCAGGAAGAACGCAAAGACATAGCCGCATATGACGCCGAAAAGCACGGGAATAATAGCGAGGAAGCCCCTGAAGACGACGGTACCGCCCACAGTAACTGACAGCGTGAACATCGAGACCATGATGTTTTTTGGATCTATGGTGTCGCCAGTCAGGCCAGCCATACCGGCAGCCGTAGGGGCAAGTTCTAGACCGATGACGGCGATGATTGCACCCATGGCAGCCGGAGGGAAGATCACGTCAATCCATGATGTCCCTGCGAGTTTGATAATCAGCGAGAACAGGATGAAAAGCAATCCGAAAACGATGAAGCCGGACTGGGCTGCAGAGTACCCGCTGGAGGCTATGATTACCATGACCGGCGAGATGAAGGCAAAGCTCGAGCCCAAGTATGAGGGAATCTTTCCTTTTGTGAGGAAAAGGTACAGCAGTGTGCCGATGCCGTTCATGAAGAGACAGGTCGTCGGGTTAACCTTGAACAGGAAAGGAACGAGCACGGTGGCCCCGAACATGGCAAACAGGTGCTGCAGGCTGAGCGGGATGTTTAAAAGAAGCGGGGGTCTTTCCTCAACTTGGATGACATTGTTTTTCACAGCGAAGCTCCTGTTTTGTTGCTTTATAAATTGAGTTATTCTAATCTTATCGGTAGGCAGGCACAAGAAAAACTTCGCGCTTCGGAACCGATATTTTCCGCTGTTCCTAGCAGCACTGGTAATCTTACAAGCTGCGGAAGGGGGTGCGTATGCACGCTATAGCGCATTACCATTGCGACCTGAAAGAAAAATTTGGGGCGCCGCGGCAGAGCGGCCTGGCGCCGCATCTGCGCGGCAAAATCCTCTTTTCTGAGGAGTTCCGTGATCCTGAAATGCTTCGCGGTCTCGAGGCGTTCACGCATATCTGGCTCATATGGCTTTTTTCAGAAAACGCTGACCATTGGTCGCCCACGGTGCGCCCGCCACGGCTTGGCGGCAACAGGCGCATGGGAGTGTTCGCATGCCGTTCCCCGTTCAGACCTAATCCCATAGGGCTGTCATGTTTGCGTCTTGAACGCATAGAGAGGCATACGCCGTATGGCCCAGCCATTTATGTAAGTGGCGCTGATCTCATAGATGGCACGCCCATACTGGATATCAAGCCGTACTTACCATATGCAGACTGCATCCCTGAAGCCGCTGATGGCTTTGCACAAGAAGTCAGGGACGACCGCCTTAACGTGAGTTTTGTTCCAAAGGCGGAGCAGTGGCTGACGGAAGAGCAGCGTGATCTGCTCGAGGAATTGATCAGTCTTGATCCACGGCCCCGTTATCATGATGATCCTGATCGTGTTTATGGGGTGCACCTTTCAAACCTCAATGTCCGCTTTAAGGTTTTGGGTGACTGTGCGCTTATTCTCAGTGCAGAGCCTCTTGACGCCTAAGGGTATTTCTTTCATGCCTTTTTTGCCCGTGCCGCAGGGGCAGGACGGCACAAACTTCTGCTGCAGGCTTCTTTTCCAACGTTCAGGAACCCTTGACAGAGCGGAGAATAACGGGGATATGTTGGCATGTTGCCGGTCCAAGTGACCGCTCAGCTTTTTAATGAGGACCTGTCTTCTAACGACTTCAGTATGTAGGAGCTTTTTGTATGGATGAACGTAATCTGAACGAGCTTAAAACCTTGAGTAAAGAGGCACGGAAGCTCTTCATTGAAATGTTGGCCAACCTGGGCGTTGGGCACATCGGCGGTTCCCTTTCAATCATTGATTGTCTCGTTTACCTCTACTATTGCGAAATGCGTGTGCGCCCAGCTGAGCCGCGTTGGGAAGACCGTGACCGCCTCGTCGTTTCCAAAGGTCACGCCGGTCCTGCGTTGTATGCCGTCCTGGCCATGAAGGGTTACTTTGACAAGAAGGAACTCATGACCCTCAATAAGCTTGGAACGCATCTGCCGAGCCATTGCGACATGAAGCTGACGACGGGCATCGACATGACGGCCGGCTCCCTCGGACAGGGGCTTTCAGCGGCTGTTGGCATGGCCATTGCCTGCAGGATGCAGAAAAAGCCTTCCCGCATCTACTGCATCATCGGCGACGGAGAGTCGCAGGAAGGGCAGATTTGGGAAGCCCTGATGTATGCCGGCGCACAGCAGCTCGACAACCTAGTCGTCATTGTTGATGACAACGGTATGCAGATCGATAACTACACTGATGCACTCAATGCCGTCCGCCCCTTTGACAGGCGCCTTGCTGCGTTTGGCTTTGAAACCATCAATGTCGACGGACATGATTTCAACCAGCTTGACGCTGCCTTCTACAAGGCAAAAACCATTAAGAAACGTCCGACTGCCATCATTATGTCAACTGTCAAAGGCAAAGGATTCTCCTTCTGCGAAGGGAAACTCAGCAACCACAACATGAAAGTCACCGCCGATGATCTTGCCTCAGCGCTTAAAGACTTAGCATAAGGAACGTACCATGCTTGAATCTATTGAAATGCGTAAAGCATATGGCGATACCATGATTGAACTGGCGGCAAAGAACGAGAAAATAGTTTCTTTGCAAGCTGATCTTACCGGTGCCCACGGCATGAAGGAATTTCATGCAAAATACCCGGAGCGCAGCTTCAATGTCGGCGTTGCCGAAGCGAACATGGTCGGAGTCGCCGCAGGCATGGCGGCGTGCGGCATGCTTCCTTTCGTCCATTCCTTCGGTACATTCGCCACGCGGCGCTGTTATGACCAGATCACCATTTCCGTCTGCTATGCCGGGCTCAACGTCAAGATCGTCGGTTCTGATCCTGGGGTCGGCGCAGAACTGAACGGCGGCACCCACATGGCCTTGGAAGACGCCGGCATCATGCGCAACCTTCCGGGAATGGTGATTTTTGAGCCCGCGGATTCCACTCAGCTGAAGAGTGCATTGCCGCAGATCGTCGATTATGAGGGCCCCGTATATATCCGCATGTTCCGTAAGAATGCGGAAAAGATTTTTGATGACGGCTATACATTCAAGTGGGGTAAGGCTGATTTGCTCAGAGACGGCTCGGATGTCGCCATTCTTGCGAATGGCGTCTGCGTCAAAGAAGCCCTTGACGCCGCCGACATGCTGAAGGCTGACGGCATCGCTGCGCGCGTGCTCAACATGTCCATGATCAAGCCCCTGGACACACAGGCTGTTATTGACGCAGCCACGCAATGCGGTGCCCTTGTGACTGCGGAAAACCATAACATCATCAACGGACTCGGCAGCGCCGTGGCAGAAGCCCTGGCGGAAAACGCACCAGCTCCTCTTGAGAGGGTCGGCGTGCGCGACCACTTCGGTCAGGTCGGCAAGGCCCGCGATCTCATGGCAACGTTCGGCATCCTTGCCAAGGACATTGTGGCCGCAGCCCGCAAGGCAGTTTCCAGAAAGTCCTAAGACTCGATTCTCCCTTTCCAATATGCATCCGCCCTTGCCATCCTTTGGATAAGGGCGGATGCTTTCTTGCGGCTGCGCGCGCACGCGGCTTGACCATAAAGCAAAATCTGGCTATCTTCACGCCAACGTACCCCTGCGCGAAAGGTCTCTCATCTTTCAAGGAGAAGGGTCTTTTTTTTTAGCATATCACGTATGGAAGGAATACCAATGAGCAATCCCATTTCAGTCCAGGGCTATGAAAAATTAGTCAAGGAACTTGAAAGCCTGAAAAAAGAACGACCGGTCGTTATCCAGGCCATTAAAGAAGCTAGGGAAGAGGGAGATCTGCGTGAGAACGCTGCCTATGACGCATCGCGTGAACGCCAGGGAATGCTGGAGGCGCGCATCAATTATATTGAGGCCCTTCTGCCGCAGCTCACGGTCATTGACCTGTCGCAATTGAGCGGAGATAAGGTCATTTTTGGCGCGACCGTCCATCTCGTGGACGTCGATACGGAGGAAGAGCGGCAGTATACGCTCCTCGGACAGGAAGAAGCGGATTTCTCGCGCGGCTCCATTTCTATAAGCTCTCCCGTCGGCCGTGCACTGCTGGGGCATGCTATCGGCGATGAAGTCACGGTCCGCGTTCCCAGGGGCATTATTTCCTACGAAATCACCGACATCGAATTCAGGGGCTCCGGCAGCAAGGCATGATCGTGCCCCAGCTACAGCATCATCATGGATGTACAAGGATATAATCGTGAGTGAGCCAGATAAAGTCATCTATTCCATGTACAGGGTCACTAAGCGCCATGGACAGAAAGAGGTGCTTAAGGACATCACCCTTGGCTATTTTTATGGTGCGAAAATTGGCGTCCTAGGCTTGAACGGTGCTGGCAAATCGTCACTGCTCAAGATCATGGCCGGCGTGGATACAGCATTTGACGGACAGGTCGTGGTAGCTCCTGGTTACACCATCGGCTACCTTGAGCAGGAGCCGCTGAAGAATGAGCAGCGCACGGTGCGCGAGGTCGTCGAGGAAGGCGTCGCTGATATCGTCGACCTCGTTAAACGGTTCAATGCCGTCAACGAAAAGTTTGCTGAGCCGATGGAGCCTGAGGAAATGGACGCGCTGCTTGAACAGCAGGCAAAGATTCAGGAAGAAATGGATGCCAAGAACGCATGGGACCTCGATTCCAGGCTTGAGATGGCCATGGATGCGCTGCGCTGTCCAGCTCCTGAAACGCCCATCCCCGTGATTTCCGGCGGTGAGCGCAGGCGCGTCGCGCTCTGCCGGCTTCTGCTGCAGGCGCCAGATATCCTGCTTCTTGACGAGCCGACCAACCATCTCGATGCGGAATCCGTGGCATGGCTGGAACGGTACCTACAGAATTTCCCAGGTACCGTGATTGCTGTCACCCACGACAGGTACTTCCTCGACCATGTAGCCGGCTGGATCCTTGAGCTTGACCGAGGCCGAGGCATACCGTGGAAAGGCAATTACTCTTCATGGCTAGAACAGAAAGAGAAGCGTCTTGCCCTTGAGGAAAAGGCCGACGTTGAGCGGAGAAAGACCCTTGCGCGTGAACTGGAATGGATCCATATGTCTCCCAAAGGCAGGCATGCGAAAGGAAAGGCCAGGATCAACGCCTACGAGGCGATGCTCAGCCACGAAAGCGAGCGCATGGCGCCTGACCTGGAAATCTACATTCCGCCGGGGCCGCGCCTCGGTCGTTCTGTCATTGAAGCTAAGGGACTCACCAAAAGCCTTGGTGACAAGCTTCTAATCGATAATGCGGATTTTCTGATACAGCCAGGCGCGATAGTAGGCATCATTGGACCCAATGGCGCAGGCAAAACGACCCTGTTCAGAATGCTTGTCGGCGAAGAGAGGGCTGATTCCGGAAAGCTAGAAATCGGCGATACCGTGAAGTTCGGTTATGTCGATCAGGGACGCGAATCCCTGACCCCAGGAAAGAGCGTTTTTGAAATCATCAGCGGCGGCAACGATACCATACGCCTCGGCGGCAGGGAAATGAACGCCCGAGCCTACTGTTCCCGCTTTAATTTCCAGGGCGCTGACCAGCAGAAAAAAGTTGATGTACTTTCCGGCGGTGAACGGAACAGGGTGCATCTCGCTTGCATGCTCAAGTCTGGCTCGAACGTGCTTCTTCTCGACGAACCGACCAACGACATCGATGTCAACACGATGCGGGCACTGGAGGACGCGCTGGAAAATTTTGCAGGGTGTGTCCTTGTCATAAGCCATGACCGCTGGTTCCTCGACAGAATTGCAACGCACATCCTCGCCTTCGAAGATGAAGGCAGGGTTACTTTCTTCGAAGGCAATTTTTCTGAGTACGACCAGGACAGGCGCAAACGCCTCGGCAAGGATGCGGAAACACCGCATCGGATGAAATTCCGCCGATTAACGCGCTAACACACAGTGATCAAGGGCCCGGCAATGGATGCCAGGCCCTTTTTACTATCATCAAAAAACAGAGACCATGTTTAACGGCTGGCGTATCAGACTTACAGAATAGCTGGACCAGCGGCGTCCGGCAGCGCACGGAACTGGCTGCAGAAATCCGGGGCATAGCGGAAGCAGCGGAAGACAGGCCAGGGCGTCGAGGTGCTGTCCGGTTCCGGCCTCCAGTACTCCCATACGATTTCCTGCTCTGACGTAACTTCGTAGAAATGGCTGTTCCCGCCTTCGCAGATGACGGTATTGCCGTTTGGCTGTCGCCGTGCTCCGGAAATGAATGCGGAAAACGGCACTCTCCCGTGCACGTATCCGGCTTCGGGAGACGATTCCCATACAACAGCGCCTGTGGTAGTATCGACCTCCACAGCCCGTGATATGTATCGGTACATGCCGTTGTCATAGCAAAGCATGTGGCCTTCGCCAGGAAGCCCCTTCGGTATGATGTGGGCGTCGTGTGGGCCGCCCAGCGTTGCAGCGGAGACGCAAAGCTGAAGGGCATCCTTTTCGAGGCGGGAGGGCGAACCCCATTTCCAGACAATGTCCCCTGTCTGCCGGTCAACCTTGATCACGGCGTCGAGATGCCGGCAGCTCGAGATGATGTTTCCGTCAGGACAGACCCAGAGGTCGTTGATATGGCTCCATTCTTCGCGGGTATGGATACAGCCGATGATGTCGCGGCGGAAATCCAGGTGGTCCTTGGCATGCCATTCCCAGACAAGGTTGCCCGACGGATCTATCTCCCTGTAGACATCACTCCACATGGCACCGTCGGCATGTTCCGTGCCGACTCTTCCGCCGCGTACCTGGCTGGCCAGTGCGGGATCAAGAAGTTCCCATGCCAGGTATATATAGTTGCCGTTGGGAAGCTTTTTGAAGTCATGGTGGAAAGCAAGGTCCTTGTGCAGGAAGAGGATCTCTCCATCCCAGCTGATTTCCGCGAGTATGCCCATGGTTCCGCCCATGCTATGCGGTGCTACGCCGGGACGCATAGGGGTGCTCTCCGTGGTGCGCATGCCTGCGAGGAGATTGCCGTTCGGAAGAAGGTATGCGTAGAAGGTCGGGAAGGGGAGATCCCACTGGTGGACAATATCGCCGCGCATTGTCACGAGATAGCTGTGGCCATGGACTTGCCATGCCTCGTCCGCCCCGCTCAGTGCCGTTGCCAGCGGAGACCAGAGCGTGTAGCCGTTGAAACACTTTTCCGGATCATAGAGGGTCGTTCCGCTATGGAACTTCATACGCGAATCTCCTAGGTTTGGTTACGCATCCATTGGGTCCGTGCATGCGGTGATGGCATGCTGCAGCTTAGAGATAGGTGCTTTTCGCTTCTTTTGCGGCCTCGGCTGGCGTGCGCTTCTGGAGCTTGACTTCGTAGGCCAGGAGCATGAATGCGGATATGACGAGGGGAATGAGATAGTAAAGGACCCTGAAAACCAGCACGGCGCCGAAAAGCAGCTTGGGATTTACGCCATGCACGATATGCATGAGGATGACTTCGAGGACGCCGACGCCGCCCGGCACATGGGTGAGCACGACGGCTACCTGGGCAAGAAGATAGCTCGGCAAAAAGTCAGCGAAGGAGAGGGTCCCGTTGCTCGGCAGCAGGACATAGAGGCAGGCAGCGGCGACAAGAAGGTCTGCGCAGGCAACGCCAGTCTGCGCCAGTGCGATGGGGAGCTTCGGCAGGGAGAATTCCTTCCTGAAGACGCGGACAGCACGGCCGTCTGCCCGCCAGCAGACCAGCAAGTAGAGAATCGCAAGGGCAAGGAGAGCTCCGCCGAGCGGCTTGATGTGAGAGGGATCAATGCCAAGCTCCGGAGGCACATGAACGTCCGCGAACAGGAGCACGCCTCCAGCCAGGCCGAGCGCGCCGATCCAGAATGTTACGGCAAGCATGAGTACAAGGCGGATGATGTCAAGTGCACGGAACCCCCAGGCGCTGTAGAGACGATAGCGAACTGTCGTGCCACCGAGAATGGCGCCGAGATTGTAGCTCACCGCGCAGCCCGTGAAGGAAACAAAGCAGATTTTCGGGAGGGAAAGCCTACGGTTGATGGCTTTGATTGCCAGCCAGTCATAGCCGATGAGTATGATGTAGTTGAGGGCAACGAGGAAAATTCCAAAGGCCAGCTGTCCGTGGGATATGCTCAGAATGCTGTCGATGATTTCGTTGAGGCTGTAGGCTTTCAGCTTGTTATAGAGCAGCCAGCATGCGAGGGCGCAGATCAGAGCAACTAAAATCTTTCCGAGCACAGGGAAATATTTTTTCATGATGGCAGTACCAGAACGTTCTTGAGCAACAGCAATTTTGATGATTATTAACCTTAATACCCGGAGAAATCAAGATAACTACTGCGTTCCACAGTATTTTATCATACGCACAGCATTGACGGACAAATCAAGATGAAGATAATTGTGAATGCATGTACATAACGGAAACCTTTATGACGTGAGGGAGCGGCTGGCTGTCTCCATGAGCAATGGTTCTTTCATCACCAGAAAACGCACTACAAAGCGCATGGAAGAGGCGAATGAGGAATCCGCGCTCTTAAAAACACAGCAGATCGTCAATGCCGGGGGTGACGGCGGAGCCGTCGTCAGGTCCCCGAAGCGCGGTATGGTATCATCGTTCCACATTTCTTCTCATGCGCCGAAAGACAGCGTCAGGCGACTCGGTGAGGACTGGCTTAGCGAGCTTCTTTCCGCCAAGGGATTATCCCCCATGACGGTTTCCTCCTACCGTCAGGATATCGCATCCTTGGCAACGTTCCTTGAGGAAAGCCTCGGCGAGGATGCGACTGCACGTGACGCTCTTGCACTGTTTGATGATGAGCAGATTTTGCTCTTTGTAGTCTGGCTGCGTACCCGCGGAGACGGTAAACGCACGCTTTCACGAAGGCTGTCTTGCCTGCGCGGTTTTTTGCGGTGGTGCGAAGAGCTCGGCTATATCCATAATAATCCCGCAGAATTGCTGGACGGACCGAAGCTGCCCCGCCTCCTGCCCAATGTCCTCACGCAGGAAGAGGTGTTGCGCCTTCTCGACGCCCCTGACATACGCACGCGCCTGGGCCGGCGAGACAAGGCCATGCTTGAGCTTATGTATGCATCCGGCATGCGCGTTTCCGAAGTCGTCGCGCTGCGACCGCTCGACGTGGATTTTCAAACCAACATGGTGCGCATCTTCGGCAAGGGACGAAAAGAGCGCATTGTCCCGTTGCATAACCGCGCTGCCGCATTGCTTGAAGACTACATCAGAAATACACGCCCTGATTTCTCCCCGCGGGATAGCAAGGTCTTTTTAAACCGTTCAGGACTCGGGCTCACGCGCCAGGCGGTATGGAAGCTTATCAAGCGCTATGCTGCCGAAGCCGGTATCGACCGCAGCATATCGCCCCATACCATGAGGCATACGTTCGCCACGCATCTCCTTGAGGGAGGCGCTGACCTGAGGACAGTCCAGATCCTTCTCGGTCACAGCGACCTTGCGGCCACTGAATTGTATACCCATGTCCGATCTGATATACTCCGGGACGTGTACCGTCACTGCCATCCACGGAATGCCCCTGACGCTGACAAGGGGTAATCGCCTGTTCATGAGGAAGGTCACTCGTATGGAAATCGAAACCCTCATTACATGCCACGTCAACGCTGACAATGATGCCGTCGCCGCCATGGTCGGCGCGCTGGCACTGTATCCAGAGGCTGTCCTGTACTTTCCTGGGACGCAGGAAAAGCAGCTTCAGGAGTATTATGAAGACACACTGGAACACATGTTCCCCTTTGTCACGCAAAAGGATCTTGACACCGGATCCATCAAGAAGGTCGTCATTGTGGACGCGCACCTGCTGAGCCGTGTCCCGCATATGAAGCGCTATCTCAAGCGCGATAATCCGGAGATCCACATCTGGGATCACCATCCCGTAACGAACGATGACGGGAAGGAAAATGCCATCAGCGCCTCGCTTACCAGCATTGAAAACATTGGTGCCGCCAGCACGTTAATCGTTGAAGAAATCCGGAAGAGGAACATAGCGATTGGCTGCGAACTAGCCACTGTCCTTGCTGCCGGAATTTACGGCGACACAGGATCATTCCAGTACAATTCCACGACGCCCCGTGATTTCGCGGCGGCTGCATGGCTGGTGTCTCTCAACGCCGATCTGTCCTTCGTCAGCAAGATCATTAAGAGAGTGATGAGCAGGGATCAGCTGAAGGCACTTTCGGAAATGCTTGAGAATACCGTGGTGCGTGATCTTGGCGGCGAGGCGATGGCGCTCTCCACGATGCAGAGTGAAACATTCCTAGAGGACTTTGCGACGCTTGCACCACGAATTATGGAGATCGAGGGATGCAGCGTCATTTTCGCCGCTGCCACCATGGAAGACAAGGTGCAGGTGGTAGGGCGAAGCAGCCTGCCGAACATCGATGTCGGGGAAATATGTAGGATGCTCGGTGGAGGGGGGCATTGGTATGCTGCGTCGGCTTCGGTGAAGGATATGACGCTTCCCCAGGTGCGTGATTTCCTACAGATGCAGGCTTCTTTGCTTGTCAATGCCGGAGAAAATGCAGGAAGCCTCATGACCAGCCCTGCAGTAGGGGTTCATGAAAGCCTGACCATCACTGAGGCCGTATCCATCATGAACCGCTACGGCCTGAAAGCTGTTCCAGTATTTAGGGAAAACACCCAGGTCTGCATCGGCCTGATAAGCCAGGAAACGGCAGCGAAGGCTGCAGGGCACAACCTCGGCAAAATGTCCGTCAGCACTTATATGCAGCGCCGCTTCAAGGCCTTGCCGCAGCAGGCAGGCATCCAGGAGATCGTCGACATCATGGTAGGGAGCCAGCAGCGCCTCATTCCGGTAGTGGAAGGCGATGATGTCAAATGCGAGAATGAGCAGCAGCGCTATGAACTCCTTGCTGAGCGCTCTGTCGTCGGCGTCGTGACGCGGACGGATATCATACGGCTTTTCATGGGCGAGCATGGCGCCCACATTCCAGCTGTCAGCAGCAAGAACCGCAAGGAGAGGAATCTCGCTTCTGTCATGTCCAAGCAACTCTCGCCGTCATGCATGCATTTTCTGAGACTTGCCGGCGACCTTGCTGAAGAGATGGGTGTGTCCGTCTATGTCGTCGGTGGCTTCGTCAGGGACCTCGTGATGGAGAGAAAGGGCATGGATCCCCGTGACATGGACATAGATCTTGTCGTCGAGGGCGACGCCATAACCTTTGCCCATCAGCTTTCCATTTGCATGAAAGGGCGCGTGCGCGAGCACCGCGAATTTCTGACGGCCATGCTTGTCATGCCCATCGATGAGTTCCTGAAGGACGAGAAGTTCCGCGACTCCCATCTTACGGATTCCAGCCTGTTCAAAGTCGACATCGCGTCCGCCAGACTGGAGTTCTATGCCGAGCCGGGAGCCTTGCCACGCGTGGAGCGCGCTTCCATTAAAATGGACCTGTACCGAAGGGACTTTTCCATCAACGCCATGGCTATTCGGCTCAATCCGAAGAGCTTCGGGCAGATCGTGGACTACTTTGACGGTCAGGACGACATCAAGAACAAGCGCATCCGCACGCTTCATGCCCTGAGCTTCGTGGAAGACCCGACAAGGATGTTCAGGGCAGTGCGTTTCGAACAACGCTTCGGCTTCCGTCTCGGCATGCAGTGCGAGCGATTCATGCGCAACGCTATTGACGACCTCCACCTGATCGACCAGCTTTCCGGTGGGCGCATCACGCATGAACTTGAACTGATGATGGAAGAGCACAATCCGTTCCTCTGCTTCAAGCGCCTCGACGAACTCGGCATACTCGAAAAGGTTCACCCACTTCTCTCCATGGACGAGGACAAACGCAACATGGCCGACAGGATCAGGCGTGTGTTGGAGTGGTACATGCACATGTACCTTCCCGAAAAGCCGGACACGCTTCTACTGATGCTCATTGCCCTCTGCCGCAAGACGCCTGCTCCCGAACTCGACAGCGTCCTGCGCCGCCTGCAGTTTTCGGAAAAGCGCATCCGATATACCATGCAGGTTCGCTCCGTGATCATGTCCGTACGGCAGGGCATGGCGAAATGGGAGAAGAAAAACGGGACGCTGCGCGACCTGCACCGCCTTCTCAGCCGTGCCCCCCTGGAATCCATGCTTTATCTGCTCGCGAAGGAAGACCAGAGCGAACAGCATGAAAAGCTGACGCGGTACATCTACCTCGGGCGTGAGATGAAAGCCGACATCAACGGGGAAGACCTGCTGGAACTGGGCGTCAAAAAAGGTCCTATGATCGGCCAGATCCTGGACGAGGTCCTCGGGGCGAAAATGGACAATCCGAACCTTGACCGGCAGGCCCAGCTGGAACTCGCCATATCGTACCAGTGGATGCTGACAAAAAACGAAGAAACAGACGAAAGCCAGCACGGATAGCTGCTAAGCACACAGAGCAGGGCGGTGAAGACGCAGGTCTGAGGAAGTCCTACGGTCGCATGCCGCGGTCTGACCGAGACGAAAGCCTGCCGAGATCTGATCTGGGCAGTCTGCTGCTATGGCATGGAATGAAAGCATGCGCCCTACTGGGCGATGAGTTCCAGAGCGTGCCGTGCACGCTGCTGCGCCTTGAGGCGCGACAGATGGTTGTTCAGCTGGAGGACGCATCCAGGACATTGGGAAACAACGATGTCAGCGCCGCTTTCCATGACTGACCGTGCCCTGGCCTCGCCAAGCTCGTCAGCTATGGCAGGGTTTTTCAGGCTGGACACACCGCCGCCGCCGCAACATGTCCCTGGATCTTTCAGCTCCGTGATGAAGATCCACGGCTTCGCTGCGAGCAGGGCGCGCAGCGAGCTTCCGGCAGCAGGCGTCAGCCTGAGATGGCAGGGATCATGGATGGCAACGCGCAGCGGGCTGGATTCACTGACAAGGCGGTTCCCAAGGAAGGGGATCCTGCATTCGGCGGCAGCGCCGGCTTTCCCCGAGCCGTGCTCAAGGAGGAACACCGCAGCGTCGGAAATCCGTCCTGAGAGTTCACGCCCGCTTCCCGTATATTCGCTCGCGAGCGTGCGATGGCATGTCGCGCATAGCGTCAGTACGGGAATGTCTTTGTACTCGGCAAATATCCTGGCGTTGTGCGCCTGGGCCTTTTCAAAGGCACCGCCAAAGCCGCTTAGCTGCGCGGGTGCCCCGCAGCAGGATTGCCCCCTGGGAATATGAACAATGTAGCCGAGCCGCTGCAGCGACGATACAAGGCTCAGGGAGGCATCGACATTGACGAGGCTTCCGAAGCATCCCGTAAACAGAGCGACTTCACCTACGGGAACGCCCTGCGGGTGCACATGCTCCGGGAGCAGGGCTTCCAGGGACTTCGGCGACAGCTGAGGAAGGCTGCGCTTTCCCATGAAGCCGGAAAAGGCGTCAGGCAGATGCCTTACCATGCCGTTCCTGTCCAACGGAAAAAGCTTCTGGGCGATGCGCAGGCAGCCAAGGCATTTTTTCAAAAGAGGCCTGTTGGTCAGAAGCTTCGACACAAAGAACCGTTCAAGCCTGCTGGAAGACTTGTGGGCCGAGCGGAGAGCAAGGCGTGCGTCAAGGATAATCTGGGCACCGTCCACGCCTTTGCCGCAGATTTCCGTGCAAGCCAGGCACTGAAGGCAGGTTTTAATGCTTTGCTCGTAGCGTGGCCCCGGGACGAGCTCACGGGATTCCACGGCACGGGCAAGGTCGATGCGGGCCCTCGGCCCCATGGTTTCTACCAGGAAATGCTTGTAGCTGGGGCAGACGCTCAGGCAGCGGCCGCAATACTCACAAGTAGGGCTGCCCATGGTCATTGCTCCAGCTTGCCTGGATTCATGATGCCGTACGGATCGAATATGCGGCATATTCCGCGCATGATGCGCATCTGCTCATCGCCGAGCTGCATGGGCATGTAGCGTTTTTTTTCAAGGCCGATGCCATGCTCGCCGCTGATGGTGCCGCCAATCTCAAGTATCGCTTTAACTGATGCTTCACAAAATGCATTGTAGGCAGCGGCCTGCTTCGGATCTTTCGGGCTGTAAAGGACCATGGGGTGTAAATTGCCGTCAGCCGCATGGGCTATGGTCACGACCTGGCATCCATGCTCCCTGGCGAGCGCTTCCATAGCAGTAAGAGCTTCAGGCAGGTGGGAAATAGGTACGGCATAATCAAGCGTTACAAGCACGTCAGCCTTGCGCACAAGCGCCGCAGTTCCGCCGCGACGGGCTTTCCATAGGACATCGCGCTCTTCTTCCGTAGAAGCGCGCTGGAACTCAATAGCCTCATGCTGCGCGCAGACGGCGCTGATGTTCTCCATCTGGGTGTCAAGGATGGCATCCGGTCCGTCGACTTCGATGAGCAGCGCGGCACCCGTGCCCCTGGGGCAGGGCACGCCGTAGACCTCAGCCACCGTCTCAAGGAATGTGCGGTCCATGAGCTCTAGGGTGCAGGGAAGGATGCGCTGGGAGACAAGGTCGGTAACGACGGAACCTGCTTCGGCAACGGAGGAAAAATACGCCAGCGCGGTCCTGATGGATTCCGGCAGCGGCAGCAGTTTCACCGTCGCTTCAGCGATGAACGCGAGCATTCCTTCCGAACCGCAGATCAGCCTCGGCAGATCAAAGCCCGTGACATCCTTCTGGCATCTGTTGCCCATCTTGACGATGCTGCCGTCCGGCAGTACGGCGGTCAGGCCAAGCAGATAGTCGCGCGTCACGCCGTACTTGGCACCGCTTGCGCCGCCGGCGTTCGTCGCGATATTACCCCCAATGGTGCAGTAGAGGCAAGAGGTCGGATTCGGCGGATACATGAGACCCCGCTCCGCGACGGCCTTCTGCAGGTCGCCCGTGACGCATCCCGCCTGGACAACGGCAAGCCGGTCTGTGACGGAGATATCAAGGACCTTGTTCATCCTCGATGAGCACAGGGCGAGACCGCCCATGACGGGAACGGGGCATCCTGCGAGACTAGTTCCAGATCCCCTCGGGTAGACAGGGATATGATTCGCGTTGCACAGCCGCATCACGGCGGAAACCTGTTCCGTAGATGTCGGCAGTGCGACGGCATCGGGGCGGCGACTTGCATAGAGATCATAGGCAAAGGCGCGCAAATCTTCTGGAGAATGGAAAAAGCCATCCTTGCCCAGTATAGCGCTGAGCTCGTTTGCAACGGATTCTGGCAGCCCCATCAGCTTCTCCGGGTAAGATAATGTTCCAGACGGTCCATGGCTTCCGAGATTTTCGCCTCGCTGACGGTGCAGGCAAGACGGATGCAGCCGCGGACCGTTTGTTCAGGACCGAACGGAAAGCCGGGAACGACGACGATGTGCTCCTTGTCGAGCAGGTCGACAGCGAACGCAAAACTGTCTTGTTCCGCAGCCTCAATATGGGGAAAAAGGTAGAATGTCCCGGCAGGTTCAAGACACTGCACGTTCGGCATGGCGATGAGCCGCTTGTAGGCGAGAGCAGTGCGCCTGCGGTAGGCGTCCACAAAGGCGAGGAATTCATCCTGGGGACCGGTCATGGCATAGTAGGCCGCGCGCTGGCCGGGGCTGTTCGTGCTAGCGATGGAGTAGCTCAGGACTTTGATCATTTCCCGCATGATCCAGGCTGGGCCTGCGGCATAGCCGACGCGCCAGCCCGTCATGGCGTATGCCTTGGAAAACGAATTGAGGACGACGGTGCGGTCCGCCATGCCCGGACGTGTGACGATGCTTTCGATGGGGGATGTGAACGCTATCCTGTCATATACTTCATCGGAAAGGACGACCAGGTCATGCTCAATGGCGAACGCCGCCATCATGTCGAGCGTTTCCGGCGGCAAGACAGTACCGGAAGGATTGCACGGCGAATTGATGAGCAGGGCGCGTGTGCGTGACGTGAGGCAGGCCTCCAGATCTTCCCTGGAAGGGATGAACCCTTCGGAGAATTTCGTGGGGACCATGACCAGCGTAGCGCCGGCAAGACCGCAGTGGCCTTGATAGTCAGAAAAGCACGGTGCGGGGCAGAGGACCTCGTCGCCTTCGGATAGTAGCGTGAGCATGACGGCGAGAAGCCCGTGCATGGCGCCTGTCGTTATAAGAAGGTTGTCGTTATCGTACGGTATCCCCGTCTTCCGGCGGATCTCCTGCAGAAGCGCGGCACGCAGGTCCTCGTCTCCGTTCGAAGGAGCATAGTGCGTGAAGCCTTTCATGGCGTCCCGCATGGCGGATTCGCACACGAAGGCCGGCGTATCGAAATCCGGTTCGCCGATGCTCAGGGAAATGACGTCGTCATAGGCCTTGGCGCGGGCGACCATGTCACGGATCACGCTGAACCGCTGTGCCGTGACGCGGCTGTTTAATGCTTTGTTCATACTCGTGTCCTAAAAATTACACGTAACCCAAAAGACGCGGAATGGTCAGGCAGAGGGGCGGCACATACGTGATCAGGAGGAGCACGGTCAGTTCCACCCAGACAAAAGGAATCACGGATTTAATGACATAGCCAAGATCAAGCTTCGTGACGCCGCACACGACAAACAGGCAGACGCCGAGGGGCGGCGTGAGCAGACCGATGGCCATGTTGAGAACCATGATCATGCCGAAATGCAGGGGCTCGATGCCGACCTGCGTGGCGACATTGAGAAGGGTCGGGGAAAGGATGATGATGGCTGCGCCGCCCTCAAGGAACATGCCGACGAACAGCAGAAGCACGTTAAGCAGGAGCAATATGGCGAATTTGTTCGTCGTAAACGACTGTATCATCGCGGCAAGCTGGTTGGGTATCTGCTCGGAGGCAAGCAGCCATGCGAAGGCGTTGGCCGTGCCGATGATAAGCAGGAGTACCGCGGTCGTAACAACGCTTGAGGAAACGACGTCAACCAGGTCCCTAAGCTTGATCGTTCGGTAGCACAGGCCAAGGAAAAACGCATAGAGCACGGCGACGGCAGCGGCTTCTGTCGGAGTGAAGATGCCGAACATGATTCCGCCCATGATGATGGCCGGGGCAAGCAGGGCGGGTCCTGCGTTGTAGAACTCTCTCAGGACGCGGCGAAACGTGAGCGGATTGGGATCCTTGGGATAGTTGTTGCGGATGGAGACGATGTAACTGTATCCCATCATGCCCAGGCCGAGCAAAAGACCCGGGACAATGCCCGCGACGAAAAGACCGCCTATCGACATGCCCGTCGTCACACCCATGATGACCATGAGTATGGAAGGTGGGATGATGGGGCCCATGGTGGAGGAAGCCGCAGTAACGGCTGCACTGAAACCGGGATCATAGCCGTTGCGGACCATGCCGGGCACCATGATGGAGCCGATGGCAGCCGTGTCTGCGACAGCGGATCCGCTGATGCCGCCGAAGAACATGGAGGCGGCGATATTGGCATGCGCGAGGCCGCCGGGGATCCGGCCGACAAGCATGTAGGAAAAGTCAATGAGGCGCTGCGTTATGCCGCATTTGTTCATGAGGTCGCCTGCGAGCACAAAGAACGGCACGGCAAGCAGGGAAAAGGAATTGAATCCCTGGAACATGCGCTGTACCACGACAAGCATGGACACATCGTGGAAAAGCAGTCCGGCGCACGCCGTCAGGGCTAGGCAGATCGCAACGGGAAAGCCGAGGAACAGGGTAGTCAGAAAGACGGAGAAGATTATTGCCAGCATGCCGTACCTCTAGCTTTTGTGGGGAGAGTTGAGAGGATCGAAGATCTCCGTCTCCTTCTCACAGTCAGCCGCGACTTCGGCAAGGTTATCCATGACTGTGGAAGCGATCTGAGCATCAGAACCGGCATTGGTGGGCCATCTGTCCTGGAGCATATCAGAAATGACATTGAGTGCCATCAGCGCCCCGCCGACAGGCAGCGCGAAATAGGGATAGATCATGGGCAGGTCCATGGCCGGGGAGTGCTGCGCAGCACCGCGCATGGCAAAGGACCATCCCTTGATCATGACCATCAGGAAGAAGGCGAGCATGACAAGGTGGATTATCGGGGCAAGATATTTGTCGTAGATGCCGTCGGGAAGGCGGTCAACGATGACGCGGACGCCCAGGTGCCTGCCCTGGCGCAGCGCGACGGCGCTGCCGAGCATGGCCATCCAGCACATGCTGAAGCGGGCGATTTCTTCGCTGGTTTCAAAGGTGAAGAGATTGGTGAAACGGCAGAATACCTGGCCGAGCGTTGCCGCTGTCATTAGAAGACAAAGAGCTATCCCCGCCCAGAGGCTCAGCTTCATGAGGAAATTGGTAAGCTGGTTAACGCGTAGGGATAACAACGTCATGACATTTTTCATTACATACCTCTAAAATACGAAAAGTATGGGGGTGCCATACTTTTGCAAGGCTCCGCACAGGAAAAAGTCGGGGACGATGCCACCGTCAAAAGACCATGCGGAATTAAACGCAAGCAGGGAGCCCGTGAAAAGGCCCCCTGCACAGATGAACATTATTTGCCGCGTGCGACCTTGACCATTTCCTGTGCCTGCTTGACGCATTCGTCGAGCATCTGCTGCTCTTTGCCGGCGACTTTCTTGGCTGCTTCTTCGGCTGCTTTGATAGCGCCATCGACCCATTCTTTGCCGATCTTCTTGGAGATGATCTCCAAAGCTGCAGGCTGGGCAGCGTCACGGAACATTTTCTGCTCTTCGGGCGTCACAGCATGGATCTTCATGCCCTTGTCTGACATTTCTTTGAGGGAGGCAGCGTCACTGGCCGCGGTGATGCCCGCATGGACGATGCAGAAAGCCTCTGCGCCTTTGTAAAGGGCTTCCTGTTGCGCTTTGGAAAGGCTTTGGAATTTATCTTCGTTTATGAAGATGACAAGCGGTCCGTACAGATGCCCATCAAGGACCATGCTGTCTTGGACTTCAAAGAATTTGTGGTCATGGATATTTGCGATAGGGCACTCCATGCCGTCAACAACCCCTTGCTGCAGCGCCATATAGAGTTCGCTGTAAGAAATGGGAGTAGGGGAGGCGCCGAGCCCTCTGGTCATTGCCATATGGGCAGGATTTTCCATCACGCGGATCTTCAGCCCTTTCATATCGGCCGGTGTCCGAAGTTCAGCGCCTTTTGCCGTGAAATGGCGGTATCCGTGCTCGGCGATCCCCAAGATGCGGATGCCGGTCTTTTTAAGGAATTCATCGCACAAATGCTTAACAAAATCAGACTTGTAAAATTCCCATCCGGCGGCGTTGCTGCTGATGAGGTAGGGAATGTCAAAGGCCATGGTCTGGGGGAAGAAATTTGCGGCAGGACCGCTGGTCAGCGTGCCCATATCAACGGTGCCCATCTGGATGCCTTCGAGGGCTTCAGCTTCGCCGCCAAGCTTGCTGGCATGGTAAAACACGAGTTCAACTTCGCCGTTCGTGGCTTTCTTGACGTAGTCAGTATAAACGTCAGCTGCGCATACCGTTCGATTTTCAGGAGTGTCTGGTCCTGAGTTGGCGACTTTCAGGGTAACTTTTGCGTCTGCGGAAACAGCGCCCGCAAGCAACATGGCCACGGTGAC
>JAEEGL012664857.1_pt1 | contig 37036 bp, 31 predicted proteins | sample 9134231 | NCBI WGS metagenome assembly JAEEGL01 (sample SAMN16246548, study PRJNA631951) | gut metagenome | biome: gut microbiome; feature: rumen; material: fiber-attached | host: Bos | place: Iran: Karaj | collected 2018-10 | reverse complement strand
GGCTCCGTCTACAAGCAACCGCATTCCAATGATGTTGCCCTCATTTGGCGACCAGTTGTAAATTCCGTCTGGACAGGTATCGCAGAATTCATATGATAAATAATCTGCCTGGCGTGCCAGTATAATGTTCCCTTCGCTGTCCACATTGAAGGCTACCCTCTCTCCCACATTTGTCATCAGGTCTCCCGTGCCTTCATATCTCAACACCCCCCCGTCGTCCCTTACAAACGTCGGTATCCAGAAATGCTCCTCTATTATTTTTCCGCTTCCCATCCCTATGGTTATAAAGGCATAGTAGCCCCTTGGCGACTCCAGGCTGTCCGGCGACTCCGGAAACCTCTCCTTCGTGGTCAACAGCGTGTCCCAGTAGTACACCTCGTTCTTCGCGCTTCCCCACTCAAAGGGATACCTAAACTCCACAAACAGCATTAACGCTGTGTCCCCCACCCTTCGCATCCCATACACATCAAAGTCGACATAGCTCGAATACAGCTCCCCCTGCCACACCCTCTCTCCTTCCCTGTCCAGCTTGGCCACTACCCCTATCCTGTTCCTGTGTGCCGCAATGGGCATCACGCTACTCTCGTCGTCCCATCGCGCGTTGCCTATCATCTGGCCTAGGATATAGATGTTGCCCTCCCCGTCCACAACCGAGCCGAATATCTCGTTGGCGGCAGCTCCGTCCGGGTATTCGGGACCATAGTAACTCCTCACCCACTCAAATCGCTGCGCGTGGACTGCAAGTGTGAGGAACATCACTATCGCTATTGCAAAAAATCTCTTAATCATAATTTAATGATTTTTTGTTGATACGTATTCTTGTCTGTAGTAATTTGAATGTAATATATACCTGAGGGAATATCGGCTAACGAAACAACATTTCCTTGTACTTTTATCTCCTTTCGCTGTCCCATCGTACTAATGATACTGACACCAATAATTTGCTCGTTATCAACATCTATAATCATTCTCCCATTAGTGGGATTAGGATATAATCCTATCTCTTTTTCATTGTTCACAAAGGGTACGCCAACGTCATTGACCGTCAGGACCTTTGAAACCGGCATGGCTGGATAGTATCCGTATTCTGTGCCGCTCTGACAGGCTGTGACCATTGTCGTACCCTCGGCGAGCAGATACAGTGTGTTGTCGATGACTCTTGCAATCGTCGTGTCTGCGCAATTATATGTGACTGGGAGTCCGCTTGAAGCCGCGGCGGTAAGGATTATTGGAGTATTGTTGAGAGGGAAAAATAGTTCTTGATTCCACTCGATTATTTGTTCTTTGCGAGGGTCTATATATACCGACGGCGTTATAAACGATGTGTCAACATAACAAGCTATATATGCTTGGTCACAACCTCCCGCCTGATCTATGTGCCGCTCTCCAAAATCGGCACTACTGGCGACTATGCCTGTCAAATACAAACTACTGTCAACAACATGCAGCCGTCCTGTCTTGTTTTCTATACTTGTTGCATTGTAATCAAGAAAACCCAACTCGTGGCCCTCTATGTCCCACCACATGACACCTATTCCATGTCCTGTTATACCTATATCGATTGACGTGTCTCTGAAAAATATATCTCCTTGATATCCAACCTGTGAAAAAACTCGGTTTTTGCTTACAACAATGTTGCTTTGTTGGAATATGCCATCTGTCTGCTTTATTCTTGTTACATTGTTTGTTCTTGCTTTCCCATACGCAATGAGGCTATTGTCCGTGGGATCAATGCGGAGCCAAAATAGGTTCCGGTTCAAATCTAGAGTATCGTTTCGGTATGTTATCCAGCAGTTGGGACTTTCAACTGTCATGGGAGTCTTTTGCACTGACCCAAGTAGATATATTGAATTAGACTCTTTGTCGTATGTGGCTCCGTGAAAATAATATGATTTAGGAATACCTAAAGGATCTTCAGTACATGAAATCTGAATAACACGTGTAGCGGTCATATCAGTGCTATATTCTATCATACAAGCATCAAATGCCGTCAAATTGTTTGAAACGCACTCCAAATCATTGGAACGTGAAATCATCATCGTATCAGGGTAGTCCCATCCTCCAAGCAATAAATAGAAATTATCATCACCGCCTTTCTCAAAAGAACTAACATTAATGTTTGTGTATAATTCTTGAGGAATGGTCAACGAATCGAACACATACACAGCGTCGAGCAAGGAATCAAAATGCGGCGAGAATTTAAGAATCTGCTGATTCCTATGGTCTGTCCTGTATGATGGTTCGAGATACTGTGACCTCTGCCCGTCAATAAGGATACGCAATTGGCCGATACCTCCATTTTCTACCGATAAAACAACATTGTCATTGATCGCTGTGTTGTACCAGGAATAAACGTCAACAGCCCTGCGACATACATATATGTTCCCCTCATCGTCAATATTGAACATTTCATCAGTGACTGGAGTGGTTATTATTTTATTATCGCCAGCCATTTGACCTGTGTTGCTCCTCCTTAGCGTTGCCCCACTGCTGTCAACATAGGCCATCTGCAAAAAATGTTGCTCTATTACGTTACCGTCATAGTCTAGTGTTATAAAAACATTAGTGGTGTAATTCGCTATACTGTCAGTTGTCATCAAGTAACTGTCGGTTGTGGTTAACAGGGTGTCCAAATAATACACATTATTGTTGTCGGATACTCCTCCTTCGTAAGGAAGTCGAAACGTGCCCATTACAACCACAGCCGTATCTCCTTGTTTTCTGATATCTAACGCATAGCAGTATGACTGCTGTGAATATATGGCCTTATGCCACGCCAGTTCCCCCGATGACGTAAATTTTGCAATCAATGCACACATATTATTTGCCCCCGCAATGGGTAGTAACTCGCTATTCCCAATACGAGCTCCTGGGGTGAACTCTCCTATCAAATAAATGTTGCCTTCTGTATCGGTAACAGAACTTACTGGCCTGTGTATATCTTCCGTATTCAACGGTGGACCAGAAAATGTCCTCACCCAGTCAAACCGCTGCGCGTGGACCTCAAACACCATTAAAACAATAATAACCAATATAATAACTCTTTTCATTACGGTATACTATTATTATATCAATGAAATATTTGAAATAATTCCCATTGATGATGTCATCTGGTTAATGACATAAAGAAAGAGTAAAAGAAGAGCACGCCCCGCGTGATTTTAAGTTTGCCTTTGTAGAAGGCGGCTCGCAATCACGGGCAGATAGGAAAAGTGCGTAGTAGTATGAAAAATCATCGTCTTTTCATACTACCACGTCATCAGAACGCTGAAACTTACTTGCTAGCTATACACACATACTGGCCTTTCTCTGAGTCGTAGGCCACCGATACTTGATATCCGCTGCGAATACGCTTGAGACACCAAATCGCAGCATCGGTCTCGCTGGCAGTGGTGTGGATCTGCGTATCTTTTGTCCCCATTGACTGGGAAGATGCCTCCTCATCAAAAAAGACAACCGTGGATCCCACCTGGGCTATAGACAAAAAATACTGCATCATAACCTGCTCTTCCGTATCGTTGTGGATGGCAACAGATTGCTGAAATCCATCAACATCATACGTTACAGTATACACTGCGCTTTTTTCAGCCATGGAGGTTTGTGGCTCAACAAGATTTTCTTTCTGGCAGCTGACAGTCATACCAGCGAGCACTACGAGAAGTGCAATGGAGAGAACGTTTCGTTTCATTCGCAATAATGTATTATTTGTTAATAAAAATATATTTATGTTATTTATTTGTCATCAGAGTGTATCTCATGTAGTCTTTTCATAAAGATCACATCTACCTGCGTCTCATCAACAAGATGGAAGACACTTACAAGATGCTTTTTGCGAGATACTGTCACTGCGTCATTGTTGAGAAGCACTGTGTCTTTAGGTGCCGTGTATTTGCCTTTGGGAGCAAGCCAGTATTCGATGGCGTCAGTGTTTTCAAATAGTTCGCGGTATTCTTCGGGAATTATCGGTATACGGAAATCGGTCTGTAATGTCACCCACGCCGAATCGGTTTTTGCTTCAAGCAATGTCACATCAATAGTGACGGTGTCGTTGACTTTATAATCCTTTATGAATGTAGCTTTGACTCCCTCTACAACCGAATACTGTTTATAGAGATCGCTGCACCGGCCAAAAGGAACGGTACGCGGGCAGAACCGCACTGCCATCGCCACACCAATAATGGATAAAAAGACTATGGTCGGCAACACGAGGTATACAAATTTTGTTTTTTTCTCCATATTATTTTTTTTAAGCGGTGTCGAATCTTCGTGTCTTCTTTTCTTGTATTCTTTTTGCGACATTTAGTTCCTCTCTGCTTCAGCTGATTATTTTATATGTGACAAAACATAAGACACATTGGTAATAGCCTCACTACGCTGCGATTCTGTGGTAAGCGACATCGAACGCCCATTCTGGAGGGGCACGACAATGAATAAAAACAACACAACGACTGTGGCAAAAACGGTTGCACGTGGGATAGAGTAGCGCAAAGGCGAGACTGTCTCATGATAGTTTATTCGGGTGCTGTCAGATGATTGTCTTAGTGACGAGTAGGCGCGTGCAATGTTTTGTATTGCCGTGAAAGATAGCGCTAAACTGAGTAACAGGAAGAATATCATGTCGAAAGTGTCGTACACATATTGCCTGCGAAGAATCACAATACCAGCTATGGCGGCGACACAGATGAATGTCACTGCCAGATACGAGAACACACTACGACGACGCGAGGAAAAGACCCTCGGGCGTGGAGTAAGTCTGAGTTTCGTCAAGTCGTGATGCCGTGCTATCTCTTCTAGGCTTTCACTATGCTGCTGCCATATGGTCGTCAGCTCTTCTAAAATGTCTTCTTTTTCTTTTCTTTCATTCATTTTCATTCAAGTATTTAAGTTTATTCTTTATTCGTTCTATGCGATGATTTACGGCAGCCTCGGTGATTCCAAGTGTCTGCCCCATCTCTCGAGCCGGAACTCGGTCTAGGTAGAGAAGGATGATCGTTTTCTCGTCGGGAGAAAGGCGATCTGTGAGTTCGTAAAGCCGCTCCACGATACTGTTTTGACTCTCCTCTGCCAGGTTGTTATATGTATCGTCGTTAAGCCTGTTAAACATAGGCGAAATCGATTGGCGTCGCACTTGTGATACGGCAGTGTTGAATGCCACGCTGTAAACCCACGTGTTCTCCTTACTATGCCCCTTGAAACTAGGCCAGCTCTCCCACAATGCGCAAACTATATCTTGATACATATTTTTTATGTTTTCGGGGTCGCGATCAGTAAACATAAGGCATACTTTGAAGATTGTGCTGTCACAACGGCGCAGCATCTCCAAAAATGCAATATGCTCTTTGTTATGTTTCATTAAAAAAAAAGCGCTTTTGATTTATTAGTCGCAAAAATTGACGAAAACTACCATCAATAAATGAAAAAAAATTAAAAATTTTACTATAACATTGGTTTTTAACACTCTAGAAACAATATTTTTTTTAAACTTTTTTGAGCAACTGGGCGTTTAAAAGATAGTTTTCCTTATCTAGCTTACTCCTGCCATTGGGATAATACCTATTCTACCCTGTTTTACGCATTTTAAATCAAGGCAATCTGTGAACACCCATTCCCATTACTGAAAAGTAGTATATCGCAAGTGGGATTTGGCTATTTGGTCGCCGCAGACTCGCTCTTCCATATAACCTTCCCTTTTTTATCGATATAAGCATCACTGCCGTTTATTGTAACTCGAGCCACACCATTCTCAAAGAAACTGTATGCGTTGTCGAAACTGGGCTCTATGACAACTTTGCCATCCCTATTGACATAACCAAACTTACCGCCAACCCTGACTAGGGCAAGTCCGCTAGAATATGAATAGACAACATCGGGACTGCCCTCAACTCTACACACAGTCTCTCCGCTCTTGTTAATAACTGTCCAATAGGGCGCTTTGCCGTCAGCTGCTTTATTAAGCACTGGCGCTATCCCCTCTCTGAAAGGCATGGCACTTTCATATCCATGCCCAAAATGGAGCATATCGTTGGTGTCGACAAACCATGTCTCTCCTGCCCATTGTACCAAAGCTAACCCTTCGCTGAAATCCGACCATAACTGGTCAAAGCGATTCTCACCAGCAGGATTGCCTTGCTTGTCTATATGGCAAAACGAATTGTCAACATAGCCGCCGGCACGACCTTCTTTGAAAGGTCCTAGGTTTTGTTTGGTACGCAACACCATATTGCCGCTCTTGTCAATATAGCCATATTGACCATCTAATAAAACTCCGGCAAGTCCGTCTGAAAAATCATCGGATTTGTCATAACGAGGGTCAATGACCATTTTTCCTGTTCTGTCTATAAAACCGCCTTTATTGTCGACAACGACAAGGGCCAGCCCTTCACTGAAATGACTGACGAATGTGTACTGCGGCTCTACAACCCATTCGCCCTCGGGATTGATAAAACCCCATTTGCCACCCTTGGATGCGGCGGCAAGACCTTCGTCAAAAAGTATATGGGTCGATTCAAAATAGGGCTCAATGACAACATTGCCTTCGGTGTCAATAAAACCGCACTTCCCATTCTTTACAAAACTGACAAGGTTGGAGCCTGCGCTTAAATCATCGGGAGCCTCTCCTTTGCCCCCAGGTGTATTGGATCCACCTCCACACGACATAAGCGAAAAAACAACTGCAAAAAAAGCGCATAGCAACGGCATGATGCCTAAGCATAAAAGGGTTCTTTTCATTTTTATCTTTATTTTTAGCAATGATTAAAAATATACCAATGTAATCGATTGTTTTATTGACTCTAAGCAACAAACAATCTATAACTAATTTCAATACAAACCGCTAGGTGAGAGAAGAGAGAACTTGTTCTCTTATCCGAGCCAAAGCAATGTCAACGAAGCTAAACTTTAAACCAATCAAGCCCATTAACCTTCATTTAATGAGCCTTTACATGACGTGTGCGTCCATTGACATAAATGGCGCTGAATGGTCTTACCGGACATAGATACTCACAAGCTCCACACCCCAAACATTTCTCTGTGTCGACAGCGGGAATCATCACAGCTGTAGGATCGTCGGGATTGGCATCCTTATCCTTGGGAACCATAAGTATAGCTTCTGCAGGACAATGGCGGGCACAATTGCCACAGGCCACACCCTCGCTATAAGGCAGACAGTTGTCGGGTACAACGACGGCAACGCCAATATGTATATCGGTTTTCTCCTCTCGTGTTATGGGCCTAATGGCGCCTGCGGGACACACTTCGCTGCATCGTGTACACTCGGGTCGGCAAAAACCCCGCTCAAATGACATCTCGGGCTGCATAAGCGTGCCTAAATCATCGCTGGGTCGCAAGACATGGTTGGGACATTCGCTAACACAAAGCTGACACCCTGTGCATCGTTTACTGAAATTGTCTATGCTCACTGAGCCGGCAGGTTTCAAAGGTATGTCTCGATGGGGTATCTGTTTGTCTTCAACAACAGCCAAGCCTCCATCAACTTTCTTTTCCTGAGCATGTACCGCTGCTGCAACACCTACCATCGCAGATGTGGCAAGAAAGGATCGAAGCGACGTATCAACTGGCTTTTCGTCTGCGACAGCCATAACGGACGGATTGATGCGAAAATGTGTGTTGCGTATTTGTAGTGCATCAAATTGGCATTCACTCAAACAATCCATGCAAGCCACACAACGTGATGCGTCTATTCTATGATTGTCAATATCAATACACGAGGCTTTGCAGTTACGCTCACATTTACGGCAGTTTTTGCATTTGTCGGCATCGATAACAGGACGTAAAAGTGCAAAACGCGACACTAAACCTAGCAACGTCCCTACAGGACAGACGGTATTGCACCACGTGCGTCCACGACGCAGTGCCAAGAAGGCTACGACGACTAATGTCGCTATGGCGATAACAAGCGACAACGTACTTTTCATCCACACATCTACACTATAAAAGCTATAGCTTTCGGCGCGCTCGGCAATACCGGCCAATATGTTGTTTACTAAGATATATACCGGCTGCAAAAGATTAGCGGCTATGCGGCCATAGGCGCTATAGGGCGCTATAAGGATCGCTAGCGTATTGAGACCAACTAGCATAAAAACAACAAAGAGGACAAACAGCGGGTAGCGCACCCATTTGTTCTCCTTAACAAAACTGAAACGCTGCTTCTTGACCTTGCGGGCAACAAAATTAAAACCATCTTGCATCACACCCAAGGGGCATACCACAGAACAATAGACGCGTCCAAAAAGAAGTGTGACGATTATCCATAAAGCCACCAAGATGAAGCTGGAGGCCATCACAGCAGGCAAAAACTGGAGTTTTGCCATCCACCCTAGGTAATGGTGCAGGCAGCCTGAAATATCTAAAAACAATGCCGTAATTGACAAGAAAAAGATGACGGCAAGAACAACTCGTAGCTTTCGCAACATAATTATCTATATTTAATGTTTTAAAATAAAATGCAAAAATAAAAAAAATAATTCAAAATTCGTACTTTTGCATTTTTAATAAAAACGCAAAAACAACACAAATTATTTATTTTCAAAACGAAACAATAACAATCAATAATAATAAACATGGCATTTATCAATACAAAAAACATTAAAGGTGATATTTTTGGAGGTATTACAGCCGGAATTGTGGCTTTGCCTTTGGCTCTCGCTTTTGGCATACAAGCCTTCAGCGGCATTAGCAGCCCTGACGCGGCATCAATAGGCGCTTACGCTGGTCTTGTCGGTGCTATGATGCTGGGATTTTTTGCAGCCCTGTGTGGCGGCACTCCTAGCCAAATCAGCGGCCCTACTGGTCCTATGACCGTTGTCACCGCGACTCTGGTAACTGGTGCCTGGACTTCGTCGGGTGGCAACCTTAGCGAAGTTCTTGTGTCTATGGCCTTCGCGGCTCTCTTTTGCGGCTTGTTCCAAGCTCTTTTTGGTATCATTAAGATTGGTAAATATGTGCGCTATATTCCCTACCCTGTTCTGTCTGGATTCATGAGCGGCATTGGCGTAATCATCATACTGCAACAGCTCTATCCTCTTATCGGACAAAGTGGTTCTGGCTCCATGCTCGACCTTATGATAGGCTATCCCTCGGCAGTAGGAAACACTTCGCTGACCGCTCTTTTGCTGGGCTTGGGAACAGTAGCAATTATTTATTTGTTCCCCCTGCTGACCAAAAAGGTTCCATCTACCCTCGTGGCGCTAATCGTGATGACTATTGTGTCGCTGTTTATCAATATGGACGGCGTTCCTATCATTGGAAACATTCCCTCTGGATTGCCAACTCCTTTCTTTGCAAAGTCTGGTGTTGACCTCGCTACCATCAACTGGGGCACCGTCCTCACCGCAGCCATCATTCCTGGCCTCACTCTGGCAGGCCTGGGTTCCATCGACACCCTGCTGACCTCGGTAGTGGCCGACAACATCACCAAGACTAAACACAACAGCAACCGCGAACTTATTGGCCAAGGTATTGGCAACGCTATCGCTGGTCTCTTCTGCGGACTGCCGGGCGCTGGCGCTACTATGCGTACCGTCGTCAACGTCAAAAGCGGCGGACGAACTCCTCTGAGTGGCGTAATACACGCTTTAGTTCTCCTCGCCGTATTGCTTGGCCTTGGCTCTCTGGTAAAATATGTTCCTCTTTCGGTACTTGCCGGCATTCTTATCACCGTAGGTTGGGGCATTATCGACTTCCGTGGATTCAAAGACCTGCTGAAAATACCTAGAGCCGACGCCGTTGTGCTCATGGTCGTTTTCGTCGTCACCGTCTTTGTCGACCTTCTGACTGCTGTGGGTATAGGCATGGTTATAGCCTGCGTGCTGTTCATGAAACGAGCCTCCGACCTTGTTGAGGGCGGCTATAGCTCGTCGGCAATGAGCGACAGCGACCTGCATAAAGGTCTACCGGCACCTCCGCAAGCCAACTTCGACAAAACCCTTCCTTGGAGCGACGAGGGCGGCATCACTGATGAGATGCGTCAACACATATACATCCAACGTCTTAACGGACCTATCTTCTTTGGCTCCATTACTAAGTTCAAAGAGGTGATGACCGATGTGCCCAACGACGCAAAAATCGTCATAATTCGTATGCGTCTTGTCAGCTTCATGGATCAGAGCGGACTTTACGCAATGGAAGAGGCCATCAAAGACCTTCAGGCTAGAGGCGTTATGGTGCTCATGACTATAATTCAACCGCAGCCAATGTATATGCTGACTAAAATGAAGGTTATCCCTGAGGTTGTCCCTCAAGAGCACACCTTCAAGACCTTCGAAGATTGTACCGACTTTTTGAAGCAGATAACCAAGGAAATGTAATCAAAAATTTGCAATAAGTAAAGCCTCGCTAATTCTAAAACTTAGCGAGGCTTCTTTATAAGGGCAAAAGGGGACAGGTGTTTTTTGCCCCTTGCTTAGGATATCTTTAAAATGCAAGGAAGTTACTTGAATTCAGCCATTCTTTATTCCCCTATTTGTCATCGCAATTTATGTGAACACTATTACCACTGAATTGCCATTATACTACACATGTTCATTTACTATGTTATAGCGGACAATTAGTTTAATATATATTTTCGAAAGTGAAAAAAAGCCTGTCCCCTATTTGCCTTACATAAGATTGTGAATCATTGCATATACTGCAAGACCCGCTACAGATTTAATTCCTGTTTTATGTGTGATGTTTTTACGGTGACTGTTGACTGTGTGTATAGAGATGTTTAGCTTGTCTGCTATCTCTTTACTGCTCAAGCCCTTCGCAACGAGCACCAAGACGTCTGTCTCTCGGTCGCTCAGCTCGTAATTGTCAGAGACAATCTCCTTGTCGGGCTTCTCTTTTGTACTTTGGATGGCTTCTCTCAAAACAGTCAGCATTGCACTACGGCCACAGCGTATATCGAGTTGGAAGCGGAAAAGGTCTAGCACATGTTTTTCCACATATTGGTACACTAATGCCACAATGGCCATCGAGGGACGCTGACTCTCCAATGAAGCTATCTGGGCTTTGGGGGTTGACGACAGAATGGTCGGATTGATAATCAACAAGTCGGGACGCAAAACAGGGAGTCTTTCCTGTAGCATGGCGGTGTCGTGCATCGGAGCCAAGACATTGTAACCGCCAGCTTGCGAGAGCAATGAACGAAGTCCCTCGGTAATGATATCCGACGGCTCGACAACAAGGACTGAAATCAATGAGCTCATTTATCTCTCCTTTCCAACCACTGCATGTATGGTTGCAATATCTTGTCCTCGATAAGGGCATGTTTCTGTATGTCCGACGATAGCTGTAGTATGTCGAAGACAAGCTCCATAGTTTCCTCGGGGAGCACATTGCCCGGCAGGTACTTGTATACAATCTGGGTAAGGTCGTTGAGTTTGTCGACCAAATCAGGATGTGTCCGTTTGGATGTGCCTTTCATCAACCCACGGCGCGAGGCTCCCTGCTGAAGTGCGAGAACTCGCGCAAACTCATACTTCTCCTCCGATGAGAAATGATCCTCTATCTGGTTACGGAAATCGGCGTAAAACTGCTGGAACACCTTACCATAACGATTGTCGATTTGACTAGCGATATTGTCGATATGGGCGCCTATATGTGGCAGACGCTCATCGGTGTAGTAGCGATGCGAGGCCTTGAGATACGGCACCAATGGCGTCATGTCGATTTCTGACAACTCATCAATCATAGGCAGATAATCCTCAAAGGTGTATAGGTTGCATATAAGTAGCATGAAATCCTCTGGAACCCCCGAGGCTGCACATACCTCGTGTACCGACTTTTCGCCGAAACCCAGAGGTATTCCAAAACGAGGCAAAAGAAGTATGACATTATGGTTGGCTGCGATAATGTCTGCAAGTTTCATTCGTGAAGTAAACATAGGACAGCAACTTGTGGTTATTGAATGTATTATTAAGAATCTACAATAAAATCGTTTTATATCTGCATGAAGTATTTAATAATTAATCCATTAAATTTGCACATTTCGTATTCAACGGTATTATTCACTAACATAGATACGTTTAACACGCGGTGAGACGGAAGTTAGTATTTCGTATGGAATGGTTTCGGCGGCGTCGGCCATATTCTGAAGCTGTTGGGGATTGCCAAAGAGCACCACTTCGTCTCCTTCTGAACAGTCGACACCAGTGACATCAACAAAACACATGTCCATACATATACTGCCTATAATAGGCACTTCTTTACCTGCAATACTTACTTTGCCCCTGCCGTAACCTAGATGACGGGAGAGACCATCGGCGTAGCCTATAGGTATTATCGCTATGCGCGATGGCCGTTGCGCTATCCATCGACGATTGTAGCCCACCGAGTCATTCTCAGGTATATCCTTGATTTGTGATATTCGTGTCTTTAAGGTGCTAACATGCTGTAGACATGCCTGGACTTCGCTCTCGGGCGATACTCCGTAGAGTCCTATGCCAAGTCGCACCATATCGAACTGGGCCTCGGGGAAACGTGTGATACCCGAGGAGTTGAGGATATGGCAAATGATGTCGTCACGATGCAGTAGTCGCTTCAAATCGGAAGAGCCCTGACGAAAACGCTCTATCTGCATACGTGTGAAGTCGTCCATGGCAGGATCTTCGCTACAGGCAAGGTGGGAGAACACCGACTTGACATACAAAGGCATGTCTCTCTTTTGCAGGATGGATGAGAGTCGCTCCATGTCGTCAATGCCAAACCCAAGACGATGCATACCTGTATCGAGCTCGATATGTACTGGTAATCGCTCTCCATCGGCGACATACATCTTGGCTGAGGCGGCGAAAAGCTCGAGAATACGGAAACTATAAATGTCGGGCTCTAGCTTGTAGCGTATTATGTTGTCAAAACTCTCCTCCTCGGGATTCATAATCATGATGGGCAGCGTGATACCGTTGCGCCTGAGTTCTACACCTTCGTCGCAATAAGCCACGGTGAGGTAGTCGACATGATTGAATTGCAGCGCACTGGCTACCTCAACTTTGCCGGCGCCATACGACGAGGCCTTCACCATTGCCATCAGCTTGGTGTTGGGCGATATGCGCGAGCGGTAGTAGTTGACATTGTGGACAAGGGCGTCGAGGTTGACCTCCATAACAGTTTCGTGAAGTTTGCGTTGCAACGACTTGGCGATATCCTCGAATTGGAATGAGCGAGCTCCTTTGAGCAATATGGTCTCATTCTGGAAACTGGCAAAATCGTATTCGCGCAAAAAGTCGGGCGTGGAGTCGAAAAAGATCGACTTAACATTCGAGAACTTGTCAGCATTACGCTGGAGGGCTGGACCTATACCGATGAACTTGGTTATGCCTCTTTGCGATATAAGCACGGCAACTTGTGAATAAAGCTCTGACTCGGGCAAACCCGACTGGACGAAATCGCTTATGATGAGCGTTTTTTGGAAATGCTGCTGCTCGTGCTGGAGATAATCGAGCGCTATGGAGAGGGAGTTGATGTCGAGACTGTAGCTGTCGTTGATAAGCATGCAGTTGTTGATAGCTTCGCCCATCTCCATACGCATGGCTACGGGTTGAAGTCCTCGACAACGCTCTTTGATGGTGTTGACCGGACATCCCAGATATATCATCAACGTAATGCAATGCATAGCGTTCTCGACAGAGGCTCGGTCGACAAAAGGTATCTCTAACTCTACATCTCCTCTGTTGCCTGAAGGTTCTGTATAATTTATTGTGAGAAGGCTGTGATGTTCGGAAACAGAGACTGAAAGTAGCTGGACATCGTTGTCGGATGAAGAGCCCCATGTGAAACGACGCAGCTGACGAAACTTCTCGTTTTCTGACACCACAGAGTGGATCTCTTTATGATCTAAACAATAGATAAGGGCGTTGCAATGTGTGAAGAGTTGCAGCTTCTCGGCAATCTTCTGACGGCGGGTGAGGAAGTTCTCATCATGAGCTTGTCCTATGTTGGTGAAGATACCTATAGTGGGTCTAATAACCTCGCGCAATGCCTCCATCTCGCCAGGTTCGCTGATTCCTGCCTCGAAAACGGCAAAATCATGCTCGCTGTTGAGCTGCCAAACCGACAACGGCACTCCTATCTGTGAGTTGTAACTTTTGGGATTTGCCGCAATATTGTGGTCGGGAGCGAGAAGCTGCACAATCCAATCCTTCACAACGGTCTTGCCATTGCTTCCGGTGACGCCGACAACAGGGATATCGAACAGCGTCCGGTGATTGGAGGAAAGATGCTGCAAAGCGCTTACGACATTGGAAACAAACCAAACATTGGCTTGGGAAAGGTTTAGTATAGCTTCTTTCAAATCGGCACTGATAGCGGCGTCGAGGACGAAATTACGGACGCCTTTTTTGTAAAGCTCCGACACATAGCGCGCACCATTGTTACGTTTGGTGGGGATTGCGAAAAACAGAGAGGCGGCAGGGTCGACAAGTTTGCGACTGTCGGTGAGAAGGCGCGAAATTGAGCTGTCACTATTGACGACTCGCATTTCAACAGGTTTTAGTAATGAAGATAATTCAACGGGAAGCATTGCTTATATAGAAAAATTAAAAGTCTTATGGTTTTATTGTATTTTCTTTTTTTGTTATTGTTGTCGGCACTTAATCCATATCAATCGAATCTTATCGTATTTATATTGTTGGCTACATTTCTGAGCTATTGTTTTTCACCAGCCTAAATCCCAACTGGCAATCAAGACAGCGACGAGGGACGCAATATTCGTTGTGGCGCTGGATAAGGGCCTGCGACTCTGCCGCATTTTTGGGAACACGCCCCTCTGATGTCCAAAGTCGCGTTATACGGTTGCGCTCGGAGGGGAGTTGCTGCAACAACGTGAGTGCTCTGTCCTTGAGCCTTTGGTCGCCATGCTTGGCACCATAACAGAAAAGCAACGGTACGCAAGCATTGATAATGATGGTGTCGATGGTGGAATGCCCCAAGCCACGCTCTTTGCTCGATTGTCCTCCCGAAACAACAGGTTGATCGAAATTGTAGTGGCTACACCAATAAGGGGAAGCGCTGATGTCAAACAGCCCTCGCAGCTCGTCGATATCGCTGGCGTCCATAAGACGAGAGAAGAGATTGTTGGTCTTGTATATCAAGTTGGCAAACTGGCTTATACGAAGGGTCGGGAAACCCGCTGGACGAACCCTGAAGAACTTCCATAGGTGTCCTGGCATGGCCTGAAGATGATAGGCAACGGCCTGATAACCATATTCTCGCTGGAGGCTTAGCGGATAGTCGTCATTGTAATCGCCCTCGAGCAAACCACTCTGTCCGAAAAGCAAGGACTCAATACGAAATGCGTTGTCCTTCATTTTGGACAACACATTCATAGGCGTGCGCTTGGCAAGAATCTCAAAGGCAAAAGAGTTGATTTTGCCCCCAAAATAGCGAGCTGTCATCACATAGCAGGTCTGCTCCCAATCACCACGAAGGCTGTCGAGTAGTTTTTCAACATCGTTGGATTTGCGCTGAAGACGTTCTACCGTGAGCGACTCCTGACTGACATTGAAGAGAAACTCTGGTATTTCCTTGAGTCTTGGGGCACAAGGTATTTCTATGTTGGCGGGAGGATTGACCAATTGGTCATAATTGTTCCACATCTGCTCTGGAACGTTATTGACAACCTCGATTGTAGCTATTTTTTTCTCTTTAGGCAAGTCGATGGCGACGTCGTTGACATAGACGACATGAAGGATGACATTGTCGTAGTTTTTGTCACCCGAATGATGGTGCGCATTCCAATCGGAGGCTCGCACATGAACCTCGACATTGCCTGCCCAGCGTATGCCGCCTATAGTGAGTCGCGCGTCAAAAAAGTCGGGGCCTGCATCACGGTTGAGAATACCTGGGCGGTCGACAAGGACGGGCTGTCCGTCGGTAGTAATTAGCGGACCTTCGAAAAGGCGATGCTGCCACAGGTATTGCAAAAACGATTCAGACACTAAAGATCAAAGTTAAGATAATATGGTGTTATAAGTGGGCGCGGCAATGTCGGCTTACGATAAACTGTTGCTTCTGTAAGCCTCGTTTAATTGAAAAGGTCTTTCATCTTGTCAAAGAAGCCTCGCTCCTGTTTGGACGGATTGGGTTGGAAATTGGGATGGTCGTTGAGCTGGCTCAGAATGGCTTTTTCCTCTTTGGTGAGACTCTTGGGCACCCAAACATTGATGCTGACGAGAAGGTCGCCTCGTGAATATCCATTCAGGTCGGGAAGGCCTTTGCCTTTGAGACGAATCACCTTGCCCGAGGGGGTTCCCTGCTCTATCTTGACACGCACTTTGCCACTGAGTGTGGGTATCTCGATAGAAGCGCCCATGGCGGCGTCGGCAAAGGTGATAAAAGCGTTGTAGAATAGGTTGTTTTCCTGTCGCTCAAACAATTCGTGTGGTATTTCCTCTACTTGAATAATAAGGTCGCCATTGACACCTCCTTGAGGTGCCGCATTGCCTTGACCACGCATAGATAGCTGCATGCCGTCGGAAACTCCGGCGGGAATCTTGATGGTCATGATATCCTCGGCCTTGACAATGCCATCGCCATGACAGTCGTGGCATTTATCTTTTATTATCTTGCCCTTGCCTCCACAGTAGGGGCAAACCGACTGTGTTTGCATGTGGCCGAAAAGCGACTGGCGAACTTCGGTGACGACACCTGTGCCATGACAATGGGAGCAGGTCTCGAAACTATTATTGCGGGCGCCCGTGCCACCACAGGTTTTGCAGGGCACATACTTGTTGACCTTGATTTTCTTCTCCACACCTTGGTCAATTTCCTCGAGGGTGAGTTTGACTTTGATACGGAGATTAGAGCCACGAGATGTGGGACGCGCGGCACCACGTCCGCGGGCGTCACCGAAGCCACCAAAACTGAAGCCGCCTCCACCTCCAAAAAGGTCGCCAAAAATAGAGCCAAAGGACGAGAAAATATCGTCCATGCTCATGCCCTGACCACTGAAACCACCAGCGCCTTCCAATCCGGCATGACCGAACTGGTCGTAACGTGCCTTCTTGTCAGGATTGCTGAGGACATCATAGGCCTCAGCAGCCTCTTTGAATTTTTCCTCGGCTTCCTTATCGCCAGGATTGCGGTCAGGATGGTACTTGAGGGCAAGCTTGCGATAGGCTTTCTTCAAATCCTCGGGTGAGACATTTTTGTCGACACCCAGCACCTCGTAATAATCTCTTTTAGCCATATATATATTGTGTGTGCGTATTTATTGATGTGTTGAAAAAAAAGATGAATTCATAATTTCAAAAAACGACAGCAGTGGCGCGTCAGTTGGCGACAACTACTTGGGCAAAGCGGATAACCTCGTCGTTGAGGAAATAGCCCTTCTTGACGACGTCGATAACAGTGCCTTTGGCTTGCGGGTCGGGAGCGGGAATCTGGGTTATGGCCTCATGATAGTTCTCATCAAATTTGACTCCCATAGCCTCCATAGGCTTCAACCCTTTCTGTTGAAGGGCGTTGAGCATGTTTTTAAGGATAAGCTGCATGCCCTCCTTGGCAGTGTCGTCGTCAGCCATGTTGGCGAGAGCGCGCTCCATATCGTCAATCACGGGAAGCATGAGTTTTATGACATCTTTTCCGCCATTGAGGATAAGTCCTGCCTTTTCGGCACTGGTGCGTTTGCGATAATTTTCGTATTCTGAGTACAGGCGCATGTATTTGTCGTTCATCTCGGCAAGTTTCATGCCCATTTGCTCAACTTTTTGGTTCATCTCTTCCATGTGGCGCTCGGAGCGTTTTTTGCGGGCTCGGCGTGAGTTGCCGCTTTCCTCCTTGACGTTGGTGGAATTGGCATTGGCTTGCGTCTGCTCAGCAGCAGCGCTGGCTTCGTTGTCGTTAATGGCAGTGTTCTGATTTTCTATATTTTCGTTTTGTTCCATAACATATTTTTTTTCAAAAAAAAAATGCGTCCAACCTTCAAAAGGAAGGATTATGCTATCTTTTTCAATTATTTGCTATTAGGTTTCTTAACCGTGAAATAGTCACTATTATTGTAGCAATTTGTTTGCCACTCCTGCGGTCGTGACATTTTGTCATAACTTTGGGTGCCTACTTTTGATCTTTGGTTCGCAGAAATACATCGGCGGGTTTGTGAGGTCGTATGTCGCTCTTCCATGAGAATCCAGGAAGCCGTTTTTCGGAGTCGGGCAACTTGTCGGGTGGATACATTTTCATGTCGGGAGAACCGTAGGTGGAAAACCTTCGCGGCTTACGGTCATGAAAATAGATGCGCATATCTGACCCTACTCCGGCATTGACTCCTATCAACGAGCGGTGATGAATAATAACACTATCGGTAGGTGTTGTGCGAACCACTTCGTCGCTCTCATCAAGGACATAATATACCATGCGTGCCGAACCAAGGATGTCGGCATACCTGGGCTCGTTGTCATCGCAGTATACTACTGCGTTGCGGCCTTTAATCTGGTTGTATTTCGCTGTGTCGAGTTTCTCCAAAGCCATAACGTTATTACTCAACTCTACCCGTCGAAGCCCCGAGGTGTCGTAATGGCATCGGATGGTGTCGGCGGTGCATTGGTAATTGTCATACCACACAACTGGGTCGTAAAAGAGCGACACCGTCGAGTCGATGGCGGAGAAATATAGCGAGTCGCATACTGCCTGGACATCGACTCGGAAGAGGCGTACGTTTTTATATGCCTCGGCTGATTGCAGATGTTTATGCTCGTCGTTGAAAGCGAAAATGGTGTCGGCATGCATATACAAAGTGTCGCCCACCGAATCGATATATATAATCTGCGCCGAGTCGGTGACAAATGAGTAACGCTCGCTTTGGTTGGTGATGCCTACATTGCCTGTGCAGATGACATTATTGAGTGTGTCGACAATTGTGACATTGCCGAAAGCCTCGCCATATTCTGTGTCGTCGTTGAAATAAAGTGTGTCGGCGGTAAGACGTTTCTCGCGGTTGACGAGTGAGGTGGCTTTGAACGACTGCGCCTGATGACTTTTGGTGTTGTAGGTGCCGTCCTCGCTGTAAATGCTGGAAGAATCGCTGACGATATCGGTGGGGGAGATAAATATGGCCAACCCTGTGTGTGTATTATAGAGCAACGTGTCGGTAAAAAGCCACGAGGTTGAATCGTGAAGGACAACCTCGTCGAAGAGATAAATATCCCTGGTGTCGGTGTGGTAATGGCCTTTACGGCTGTCCATCACGGCGCTGTCGTGAACGGTATGCCCCCAATGGAAATATGATGCCGTCGACTCGTTACGGTCATAGCTGAGGAGGTCGGTCTTGAGTATTGTGTGCCCGTCGATAAGTCTTACGGTATCGCCCCAGACATCGGCTATACGTGTTGTGCCATCGTAGACGGCTTTGGAGCCATAGAGGGTTGTGGTATCGGTTAGATGCATTATCACATTACGGTGCGCCACAAAGATGTTGTTCTTGGTGTCGAAAGAGGCCGAGTCGGTTATGAGTGTCATGCCCTCATGATAGGCATGAACGTTGCCGTAAAGAATCCAGATATCGGAATTGTCGGGGTCTCTAGTGCCCATATCGGCCTCGTAACGTATCAATCTCTGAGCCTCGACGGGTAGAGCGAACAATACGAAGCACATCACAAAGAATAATATTTTCAACCATTTAGCTATCATAATAGCAACTACACAGAAATTGCAAATTTACACAAAAAAAATGGATTATGAATAAATTGCACAATACAATAAACCCAAATCGGTCGTTAGGGTTTATGTTAGTTTATTCCCAATCGGTTTTTAGGGTTGATCTCCAGTTAGTATCTGTTTCGAGCGGATTGACCTCATGGCTGGCGAAAGATTGACCTATTGTGGTTATCGGACATAAGAGTATTCCGCCGACAAGAAAGGAGGAAAGGAAAGATATTGTGCTGGGAAGGGGACAAAAAAAAAGGAAAGCCGCGGGGCTTTCCTTATAGTGTTATTTGAGGTTCTATCATTTGCCTGCTCTTGATCCGAGGCGATCCATAGCGCAACGGAAACCAATCCATGAGGTTGAGCGATCCTGCTCGTAGAAGCGGCGGGTGCCTGCCTGCATCCAATAAGCGCGGTCGTTCCATGAGCCTCCCTTTACAACACGCACCTTGTTGGAGAGCAGCGAGGAGACGTTCGGGCTGGGAACGTTGCGGCGGTACATCATGTTGGTGACACTGTCGGGGTTGGCCATATTGTTATTTTCCTCGGCGATTTCCTCTTCGTCGTTTGACGATCCTGTCCAGTCATCAATAGAGTTCTTGCTCTCATAGTCGTAGATGATGGAGGCGTAGTCGCCATCGAGATAGTTGATATTGTCGGCTTGACGATAGTTGCGGCGATTGAGGTCGTCGTCAACGTTCTTGTAGATAATGCTACCAGTGGTGTCGTTGATGGCGATTTCCTCGTCAATATAGGTAGGAGTGCGGTAGACGTTGCCACGGAAGGGGTTCTGGTCTTCGCCTCCAATGGGGTTCTGGTCTTTACGATAGACGTCCATACACCATTCGCTGACATTGCCGGCCATGTTGTAGATGCCGTAGTCGTTGGGGAAGTACCACTTGACGGGGCAGGTGTAATCCCAACCATCGTTGAGGTTGCCAGCTACGCCCATGGCGTCGCCACGCGAACGCTTGAAGTTGGCGAGGAACTGTCCATAATATTTCTTGTTGGCGGAACGTACGCTGGAGCCTGCCCAAGGATAGGTTTTGTGCTCAACGATGCGCTCGTCGTAGGTGTTGCCGATCATGCCGAGGGCTGCGAATTCCCATTCAGCCTCGGTGGGGAGACGGTAGTGGGGAACGAGGATACCATCCTCGCGACGCACCTGACGGGGTTCGCCACCGGCTGAGGGGTCGAGGTTTTCGAGCTCATTCTTGGTCTCGCCACGGAACTGGCCAGCGAGGTAGACATCGGTTTGGAAGGCGGTCTCGCCACGGAGGTCGGTGAGGTCGAGCTGGATGATGCCTTTGTCGACAAGTATTTTCTCATTGACGCGGTCGGTACGCCAGATGCAATATTTAGAAGCTTGCTCCCAGGTTACGCCGACAACGGGATACTGGTCGTAGATGGGGCTCTGGAAATAATAATCCACAAAGCCCTCGCGCCAAGCGAGCTTGTCGCGCCAGCAGTTGGTGTCGGGATAGATGGCACGCACTCTTTCGGGATATTCCTCGCCATAGGCACGCTGCATCCAATAGACATACTCGCGATAGGACTGATTGGTAACCTCTGTTTCATCGAGATAGAAAGAGGAGACGGTGACGTTGTGAGCCACATTGTTCCATTGGAAACGGGAGTCATCGGAGACTCTTCCCATGGTGAAGGCGCCACCCTCAATAAAAACAAGACCTGGTGCTGTAATCTGTTCATTGTAATCGGACACTTCAAATCCACCCCACTCAGGGTCGTTGTAGTTCCATCCCGTGGTGGCAGATTTCTGCTTGCTACAACCGGTGATAATCAGGATTGTAGCAAGAAAAAGAGATGCGATTGAGAGGTTTTTCATGATATTTTGACTTTTTATTTTCAGTTTTTATACGATGTATAAGAAAAAATGTTTCGTTTTGTTGTATCACAATGGCCAGCTATGTTTGCCGAATGGCTCATGACTGCACGACCTGTGGGTCTAACAAGCTGACATGATATCTATTAGAATGACGGGCAACGTATGGCTTTAACTTTGTGCTTCTTCTCGGGGCAAGGTAGCAGGATGCCTAGCGAGAGCTCGTGAGCGCCATGGGTGTTGTTGGCGAGCTTGGAGACGGTAACGTCGTAGCTGTAGCCAATCTTGAAATAGTCTTGCTGGAAGCCGAGCTGGAAGATGAATGCGTCGGCATTCTCGATACCGTTGCGGAACCATACGCCAACGAGGAAGGGCATCCAGTCGAGGTAGATGCCATAGTTGAAATAGTGGAGGCCGGCTTGGTACTGATAGATGAAGTTGGGCGAGAGCACCGGTGTGCCAAGGCCGAGCGACGAGGTGCGGCGCGCCTCTTCGGCGATGTTGAAAAGGCATCCGATGTTACCGGTGAGTTTGATGGGCATTTTGGTGACGCCGTAGAAGCCATCAGAGGGCTGTGTCAAGTGGGCGGCTGAGAAGCCGGCATACCATGAGGAACTGTAAACCATGGCGCCTGCGGCGAAATCGAGGAACCATTTATTGGTATGCTCAGGTATTTGCGCCGATGTCTGACCGGTGAAGCCGTTGACGTAGTCGATCATATCGGGGAAACGCAACTCGTTCCAGTTGAGGCTGGTGTTGGTGATGCCGGCTTGAAGGCCTGCGTTGACCCAAACTTCACGAGCCAATTGGAAGCGGAATGCGTACATGACAGCCAGGGAGCTGGTGGAGAGGGCGGCGTGGTCGCCCTGACGGTCGGTCATGAGGATTGCGCCGACGCCACCATGAAGGGCGTCGATGTACTGGTCGTAGGACGCGGACACTGTGGTGAAAGCGGACACCAGCGAGGGCCATTGCGACCTGTAGTTTATTGATACGCGCGGACAGACCTTGGAACCAGCGAAAGCCGGATTCAAATAAAGCGGGTTGGCATAAAATTGAGAAAAGGCAACATCTACCTGGGCTTTGAGGCCCTGTGCAGCTCCTAAGAAAAGGGCTACTGCCAACACTATTTTAGCAAGTTTCGTAGTCATATAATGATGTATATAATCAGCCTAAAAAGATTGGCAATATTACAAAAAATATTGCATACAGAAAAAGATTTGTATAAAATATTTTAAACAATATTAACAATCAGTATATTATATTTTCCATAATCATTAAAAGTCTATGAATAAATGAGTAAAAAATGAAGTTTTTTTTTGGATTTTGGGGTGTTTTTTTCTAATAATCGCGACTGTGTTGGAACGGCATTGCCTCTAAGAGAAAAAGGGGCGGTTGGACGCTGGGTCGAGCATGGAAGTGTCGGGGATAAAGTCTTCATAGTTTCATCGGCTGTTCTACCCAAATTGGTCGGCAGGATTTATGTCAGATTGTCATGAGTCCGCTATGGTTCCGCTATGAGTCAGCTATAAATACTATGTAACTACTATGTGGGTACTATAAATGGGTGTTGCTTGTAATGGGCAGGCAGCATTTCGTGTTTTAGCGATAAGTAATTGTTATACAAATTTTTATTTTCAATCAAAGGAAATAATTATGTTTTTAGAGCAATTGTGGGTTTATTATCGTTTTTTTTGACACAATATTTTTCACAAATATAAGTTATATGGAAAACCATATATTTTATGGCGTTTTTTTTCTGACTGCGCTTGACTGTGCCGAGACTTGTGATGGTGTGGGAATGTCAGGCTTGATATAAAGGAACTGAAACGACCATAGGACTTATCGACTAAAGTTGCAATGATAATAAAAAGAACAAAATACTATTGCGCGCTGCTTGCTGTCGGCATGATGATAGCGGCAGATGCTTGCGCCCAAGAGGCTGGCCACTCGCTGCTTTCGAATGGGTTGTGGTGGAAAGCCTCGATAGCGGAGAGCGGAGTGTACAGGGTGTCGGGAGCTGAGGTGAACAACATGACAGGAACGCCGACGGCCGATATCGCTGTGTATGGCTATGACGGGGGCGCAATGCCGACAACACACAGCTATATGGTTCGCAACGACCTGAAAGAGATGGCTGTGGCGATAGACGACAGGAACGGCAACGGCGTTTTTGAGGCCGAGGACGGTATTGTTTTCTATGCCCAGGGGGCTGTTGGCTGGCAATACAACGCATCGTTGCTACGTCTCTCCCACTCTACCAATCCCTATTGCGCCTCGAATTTTGTTTTCATAACCTCGAAAAGCGGCAGCCACAAGCGCATAGCTACGGTCAACGCCCAAGCCGACGAGGGTAATGTTGCGACAACATGCTATGCCACAGCGCTTCACGAGAAGGAGCTGACCAACACGCACAAGTCGGGTCAGATATGGGTTGGCGAACGCTTCTTTGGTGGCAGCACCAAGCAAGACTTCACGATAACACTGCCGACACAAGCCTCAGGCACAGTATTGATACGCTATGCCCTTGCGTCGGTGTCGACGGCGGCGAGCCGATTTGTTGTGAACATGAACGGATCGTCGCGCAACTTCGACTTCAACGGCCAAACGGTGTACAACACCTTTGAGGCTGAGTATAGTGTCAATGGCACAAGGTCGCTGAATATAAATATAGAATACAAATATTCTGAAAGCATGGCGTCGGGATATGTCGACTTCATAGAGGTCGTGGCGCCTGTTTCAATGGGGGCGCAAGGCAATCAGACAACGCTGTACACAGCGCCAGCGACGGGCATAAGAAAGTACAATGTTGCCAACGGAGCGGGGAGCAGAATATGGGATATCACCGATTATAACAACGTCCGAGAAGTGGCGACAACTGCTGTCGGATCGGCGGCGACATTCTGCGACACAGCCGACAAATGGCGCTCATACATAGTATTCAACGGCAGCACAAAAACCGTTCAGAGCCTCAACGCAATGAACAACCAGGACATTCATGGCGCCGGAAGCCCAGAGATGGTGATAGTATGCCACTCGGCGCTGAAAGAGCAGGCGCTGCGTTTGGCCAACATACACAGCATAAATGACAATATGGAGGTGCTTGTGGCGACGCAAGAGGAGGTGTTCAACGAGTTTGGCGGCGGACAACGCGACCCTATGGCAATAAGGGAGATGATGATGTGGTTCAGACAGAAAGCTTTGAACAACACGGCTCTGAATATGCCACGCCACCTGCTGATTTTCGGCAAAGGCACTTACGACAACCGTAACATCATGGGCAACACGCTGACGACGGTGGTGACCTACGAGACACCACGCTCTTTTGACGAGGAGGGTTTGTCGATAGCGACAGACGACGTGATGGCCAACCTCGTGTATGGCACCACATACAACTCTCCTGACATCTCGATAGGAAGGCTGCCGGCAAAAAATGAGGAAGAGGCCAAACAACTGGTTGACAAAATTGAACGCTACATAACGCGCCCCGATTTGACTCTTGACAACATAAGAGGCGACTGGCGCAACTCGGTGGCTCTTTTGGCCGACGACGCCGACCCGGGCAACGGGGGCGACACCAATTTCACAGCATCGTCTGAATTCGTGTCACGAAATATTACCAAAGCATACCCTCATATAACAATAGACAAGATTTACGCCGACGCCTACGTTCAACAGTCGGGAGCCGACGGATCGTTCTACCCCGATGTGAACAACGCCTTAAAGAAAAGGCTCAACTATGGCTGCATGATACTGAACTATATAGGTCACGGCTCGGCTCAATATATAGGCACGGAGCGTTTTATGATGAAATCGGACATAGGGTCTTACAAAAACATTTACCAGCTGCCTTTCTTTATAACCAGCACATGCACCTTTGGACGCTACGACGACCCCGACGAAACCTGCGGCGCCGAAGAGTTCCTGCTTGCCGATGGCGCTGGAATAGCATGCCTGGCGGCATCAAGGCCTATATCGCATGTCGAGTCGGTGAACAACGATATGATAATGGAGTCGCTGAACCCTAACAACACAATAGGCGACGCTGTTCGCATAACAAAAAGCCGTCGCATGACTACGCAAGCGCTAACCCTGTTTGGCGACCCGGCACTCAAATTGAGCCACCCCAAGCACAAGGTTGTCGTCACCGCCATTAATGGACACGAAGTGGACAGCAACCGAATAGACAGCGCTCTGGTGCTTTCCACAGTTACAGTAGAAGGTGAGATCAGAGACCTTGAGGACAACTTGGTGTCTGATTTCGACGGCAAAGTGTTCCCCGAAGTTTACGACCGCGTATCGAACGCCAAAACTTTGGCAAACGACAACGATGGCTGCGAGGTGACCTACCTGCAGCAGAACAAACTGATATACAAAGGCTCATCGCAAGTCAAAAACGGCAAGTTCAGCTATCGTTTCACAGTACCTAAAGATGTGAACTATAAGTTTGACTACTCGCGAATAACTCACTACGCCAAAAGCGCTACGGAAGACGCTGCAGGAGCATACACAAACCTTATGCTGGGCGGCTTCGACGAAAGCGTGAACATCAGCGAGACAAGACCGCAGATTCGGCTTTTTATGAATGACACCAATTTCATAAACGGCGGAATAACAGACAACAACCCGACTCTGCTGGCTTTGCTTTACGACACAATTGGAATAAACGCCGTAGGCAGCGGCTTGGGACACGATATGATAGCCGTGCTCGACGGCAACACCAACAACACAATAATACTCAACGACTTCTACGAGACAGATATCGACGACTACTATCGCGGCAAGGTGTCTTATACTTTAAACGGATTGAGCAAAGGACGTCACTCATTGAAATTCAGGGCATGGAACATTTTCAACTATTCCAACAATGCCGAGATAACTTTCTATGTACGAGGATCCGACACAGTATCGACAACATTCAACGCGGCCCCAAATCCTGCCAGCGACCACACATACCTCCGCATGGAACACAACATGAAAGGCAAAATTGAGAGCGTGAGCCTTGTGATCTACAACATGCAAGGAGGTCAAGTTATTGCCTTCAACCCCGCGCCTGCCTCTGACAGCTATGTTGCCGGACCTGTGGAATGGAATCTTTGCGATGGCAATGGTCACCGTGTTGCACCAGGCATATATATCGCCCGATTTACAGTAACAACCAGCGACGGTGAACGCATAGACGAGACAGGAAAGATTGTGGTGAGATAGCAGTAGCGATACCGACCGACAAAAAAAAGAACGACAACACTCTAACTAATATTCAACACCCTACATAGAGATTGGGGAAATTCCAAATAGCATTTGACAAAAGAAGCATACAATTTTTTTTACAGAACCTCGTTAATTAAGCAATGATTAAAAAAAATTGTAACGATATAGTATGATAAAAAAGAAGTTGCAACGATGTAATTGATTATATAGTTGTCTGTAAGTAAGCATATCCTATAAACATTAACCATAAATCTTTAACCTTTACTTAATGTCCTTATCCAAAAGACTATTCGTGACTATCGCTGCCATAACAGGCATTGTCACAGCAAAAGCACAGTACAGTGAGACCGGTCAAAGTGTGAACTACATACACACAGGTATCCCTATTCTTCAGATAGCCCCCGACGCCATAGCCGGCGCATTGGGCGACGCAGGCGCCGCATACATGCCCAACGCATATTCGGCACACTGGAACAACGCAAAAATCGCCTTCGCCCCATCCGACATGAGCATAAGCACAACCTATACTCCTTGGTTGAAAAAACTGGCTTCTGACATGAATTTCCTATATCTCGGCGGATACAAGCGTATAAACAAGCGTAGCGCCGTGGGAGCCTCGCTGACTTACTTCACCCTGGGCCGCATGGATCACACTAGCGAAGATGGCCAAAATCTTGGCGAATTCCACCCCAATGAATTTGCCATAGACCTGACATACTCTATGCAACTAACCGACTATCTGGCTCTTGGCGCCACAGGCCGCTTTATTCACGACAACCTTACAGAGGGCCTCGACGTTGCCGACCAAACCACCAAGCCCGCCAATGCGTTGGCCGCCGATGTAGGACTTTACTACCAACGTGATGTGGATAAAAACCAGCAGATAGCCGCCGCTCTCACCATCAGCAATCTCGGCTCAAAACTGTCGTACAGCGACGACGATACCGAAAACGAGTTCCTGCCCGCCAACATACGTCTTGGCGGCCGCTACAGCTACGAGATTGATGACTACAACAAAATCAACATCCTCCTCGACCTCAACAAGTTGCTGGTTCCCACCCCACCTATGTGGAACGAGATTGACAGCACCTATACTGGTCTATATACCGATATGGCCGACTATCGCCAAACAAGCTCTATGATGGGTGCCATACAATCCTTCTACGACGCACCCGGTGGCATGAAAGAGGAACTAAAAGAAATCAGCCTGTCAATAGGTGCCGAATATTGGTACTCAAACATTTTAGCAGCACGCCTTGGCTATTTTTACGAAAGCAAAGACAAAGGTGGCCGCCAATACCTCACCGCAGGTATTGGTCTGAGATACAAAACCATGTCGTTCGACCTCTCATATCTTATGCCCACCTCTGACTTCAGCAACAACCCGCTGGCAAACACAGTACGCATCTCCTTGACTCTTAACTTGGACAAAAACAAAAAATCATGAAATTCCGCACTGGCATAGGATATGATGTACATCAGCTCAAAGAAGGTCTACCTCTTTGGCTTGGAGGCGTTTTGGTGCCACACAGCAAAGGCCTTGTTGGTCATTCCGACGCCGATGTGCTCATTCACGCCATCTGCGACGCCCTGCTTGGAGCTGCTGCCTTGGGCGATATAGGTAAACATTTCCCCGACACCGACCCTGCCTACAAAGGCATCGACAGCAAGATATTACTGAAAAAAGTGTGCGAACTTATTCGACTTAAAGGATATGAGATAGGCAATATCGACGCTATACTATGCATGCAGAAACCTAAAGTGGCACCATATATATCAAAAATGCGTGAAACTCTGGCGGCTTGCACAGGCATGGATATAGATTACATCTCGGTAAAAGCCACCACAACGGAACATCTCGGATTTGAAGGCAGAGAGGAAGGCATTTCGGCCATAGCGACAGCTTTGATTGAAAACACAAAGGCATAAAGCCGAAAAAAGAGGCACTAAAACATCATAATACGTGAAAGACGACAAACAATACAAAGAACAGCAAGAGAGCGAACTGGATGTGCTTGAGGATGACGGTTGCAAACTTATCGTCCACAACGACGACTACCACACATTCGACTATGTCATCAAAGCCTTGGTGGACATCTGCCGTCTCACCTACGACCAAGCACAACAATGCACTATTGTCATTCACTACACCGGTAAATGTATTGTCAAAACAGGAGGGTACGAGGATCTGCTACCTATGCATACTGCACTGCTTAACAAACAATTAACATCAGAAATAATACAATAACACTATGAGCTGGGTTTTAACAATAGGAGTAATACTTATAGGACTTATTTTGGTGGCACTGGAAATCGTGGCACTACCTGGTGGTGTCTCTGGCATTTGCGGTGGCATCATGGTTATCATTGGAATTTGGCAGACCTACGTTCATCATGGCACAACTGTTGGCAACATAACATTGATTGCAAGCATAATTGTAGGAATAACTCTTCTTGTTGTGTTGCTTAAAAGCAAAACATGGAAACGATTCAGCCTCGACAACGAAAGCAATAGCAAGGTCAACGAGATTGACAACAGTATTATTACAATCGGTGCCAAAGGTAAAACTGTGTCACGACTCGCTCCTGCTGGCAAAGCAATCTTCGACAATGAAATTGTAGAAGTTCACAGTACCGGAGAGTTTATCGATGAAAACCAAGACATCGAAGTGGTTGAAATAGAAGGATATCGAATTGTGGTACGAAAAGTCTGAACGACAGAAGGCTCTATCCTTTAACAATGAATTGAAATAGAAATAATAACAAATAAAAAATAAAATTATGGATCCAATTACTTTAGTCATCATCATTGCATGCATTATCTTCCTGCTACTGTTTTTGTGGCTGGTACCAATCGGAATTTGGTTTCAAGCCCTCATCTCCGGCGTTCACACATCTTTGATTCAGCTGATTTTTATGCGATTCAGAAAAGTCCCACCGTCGGTGATAGTAAACAACATGATTTCCGCCACCAAAGCTGGTCTCAAAGTGTCACAGAACGAGCTTGAGGCTCACTATCTGGCTGGTGGTAGAGTAAACAGCGTGGTCAACGCATTGATTTCGGCCGACAAAGCCAACATGAACCTTGACTTCAAAACTTGTACCGCCATCGACCTTGCCGGACGTGATGTGCTTAAAGCTGTGCAGACTTCTGTCAACCCCAAAGTGATAGACACCCCACCTGTAGCTGCTGTGGCAAAAGATGGTATTCAGCTGATTGCCAAAGCTCGTGTAACAGTTCGCACCAACATCAAACAACTCGTTGGTGGCGCTGGCGAGGAAACTATTCTGGCTCGTGTAGGTGAAGGTATTGTTACCAGCATTGGCTCTGCCGACAGCCACAAGAAAGTGCTCGAAAACCCCGACAGCATATCGAAACTAGTACTTACAAAGGGTTTGGACAGCGGTACCGCTTTCGAAATTCTCTCCATCGACATCGCAGACATCGACGTGGGAAAGAATATCGGCGCTCAACTGCAGATGGACCAAGCCAACGCCGACAAAAACATCGCTCAGGCAAAAGCCGAGGAACGTCGCGCTATGGCAGTGGCTCAGGAACAGGAAATGAAAGCCAAAGCACAAGAGGCTCGCGCGAAAGTCATCCTCGCCGAAGCTGAAGTGCCTCTGGCTATGGCCGAAGCATTCCGCAATGGCAATATGGGCATTATGGATTACTATCGCATGAAAAACATCCAAGCCGACACCGACATGCGCGAGTCCATCTCAAAGCCCGTGGTTAAAAACGACAAATAAACAACAACACAACAGTTAACGAAGATGGAGTCCCTCATAAAAGTGACTCCATCTTTTTACCCCCAATAGGTCGTTAGGGGGTATGACAATCTATAGAACAAGGTCATGATTACACCTGGTATCAAAGGGCACATCGAACAAATAGTAAGCGAGCAACTATGCGCCGACAAAATAGGCAGCGGACTTGTTAAAGTCTTTGCCACACCCATGATGATAGCCCTCATGGAACAAACATGCAACGAGAGCGTGACACCATATCTCGAAGCCGGCCAAGGCACCGTAGGAACACACATAAACGTCTCTCACTGCGCTGCAACACCAGTAGGTATGAAAGTGTGGTGCGACAGTGAACTTATTGACGTCGACCGTCGACGACTGACATTCAAAGTCACCGCCTTCGACGAAAAAGGATTGATAGGTGAAGGAACTCACGAACGTTTTATAATAGACACGGCGAAATTCCAGCAAAAAACAAACGAAAAAAGATGATTCATAGCCAGCAGCAATTGGAAAAAATCATCGCCGAATGGGGCTTTCTCCCATTTTTCAAATGTGGCATAGACGGCTTTTCCATCCAAGAGATGACTCCCGAAGAGCTGTGGTTCAACGACGAACACCCGGGACCATGGGAATGGAAAGGACCAATTATTGGAAACTGGCAATGCGCTTACGGCAAATTTTTCGCCGGAAAAGCAGGATACATCAGCCTTGAATGGATGCCTGATTTCATCAACTGGCGTCGCAGCATATACCCTATCGAGGAAAAGAGCGAAGAGACTAAACATGTTTACCAAGTACTCAAAGAGCACGAAAGCATGCTGTCGCATGAACTGAAAATAGCCAGCGGATATAGTCTTAGACGCACCAATCGAAAACCCATAAAAAACATATCCGATCTCGCTGAGAAAAATAGCCAACATATAAAAACATCCAACAATGACACAAAACCCAAAGGCTCGACTTGCGACGCAATAATTGCCGAGCTCGAAATGGCGACTTACATATGCATTGCCGATTTTGAATACAAAATGACCAAAGATGGCCGACGGTACGGATGGGGGGTGGCTCGCTACTGCACTCCCGAAGCCATGTATGGCGACGGAATAGCACAAACTCTCGCTACTCCACAAGAATCGCTAAATCGAATGGTCAACCATATAAAACATATATTTCCACAAGCCTCTGACAAACAAATATCCAAATTGTTATGAGAACAACATACCAACGCCTACTATCTTTCTTGATATTTGCTCTGCTGTTGCTATTGGCGCCATCATGCCGACAGGCGGCCTCACAATCCACAGCCGTCACCGAAGACAACGACAGCTTAAAATGGGTACGCGACATCGACATACCCTCCCCCCTACCCGACAGCGTTGCGGAACAAATACTCTATCGCAAAGCCTATATTGTATCTTACAACAAGGATCGACTGCAACCCAACTGGGTCGCCTGGCATCTTACTGCCGAGCATGTTGATGGCAACGTGCCTCGTCCTAACCTGGCCTTTCACGAAGACAAAGATGTTCCGGAACCCAAGGCTTACCATTGGGATTATCGATATGAAGAAGACAAACATATTGACCGAGGCCACATGTGTCCCGCCGGCGACAACAAATGGGACAAAGAGGCAATGTACGAGAGTTTTCTTATGACAAACATCTGTCCACAACACAAAGCATTGAACAGCGGTATATGGAACACCATTGAGAAACGATGCCGGGAGTGGGCGAAAGAGTATGGAGATGTCTATATTGTCTGCGGCCCCATTTTCATGAATCGGGAGCACGACAGCATCGGAGAGCACCACATACCGAAACCGGAGGCCTTTTTCAAAATTGTTGCCTGCCTCAATCCCAACCATCCATGGGGCATAGGATACATCTGCCGCAACAACGAAGGCACCCGCAAAAGAGACCTTTACACCAACAGCATAAGCGAAGTGGAGCGAATCACAGGTCTCACATTCTTTCCAAACATCGACGAAGCGATAAAGGCGAAAGTCAAAGACACCTATGAAGAGTAGCCCTGTGACGGGAAAAGGCCAAAAACAATGATGCTTCAGTAAACAGCCCCAACGGGGTGCCACAACACAGACGGGGGTGTTAACCCCCGGGAAATGGTGCCATAAAACAGCCGTGTGGCGTAAGCCCACGGTATAATATTCCACATCCATATATAGAGTCCGGGGGGGGGGCGACGCTCAAGAAAAGACCGCTGAGGTCGCTGTCGTAATAGCGTGCTCCGAAATATGAAAAGCCCGTCTCGAGGTCTCGTTGCTAGTAATAAATGAAAATTATTATTGTATTAGTTTTCAACCGCAAATCCGAAACAACAGTTTTATATTTCATTCATCTTCTGTGTAAATCGTTAAACCCTTTCTTTTTTCATAGTCGTTGAGAAACATCTCCATTGATAGCATTTTTTCTTTTGTACTTATAGATGAACCAATAAACAACCAGTCAAAATAATTGACACCAATAAATGTACTATTCTTTAAAGAAAATAATAGTTCTCCGTTTTCCCATCTCACTGTGTCGACATATACATTAGATTGAAAATCATTGTCAAGTACGGTTGTAAGAAAAACCGAAAAACATTTTTTAGGGTAATCCTTTCTATGTATTGTTATGTTTGGAAGGGCATAGTCAATGATTATTGAGTCCTTTACTCTGTTTGTGTTTTTATAATTTGTCAAATGGTATAGACCCTTTTTTTGATTGACAAAGTAATAGAGCCAGCCTGATGATTTTATTATTATTACCGGTGAGCGTTTTTCACGTCTAATATTTGAGTAAATGTTGTTGAAGTAATTTTCTCCCTCAATGAAGAATATGACTTTATATCTCTATTTACATCAATATGATGAATATCTTCAAATGCTATATATAAAGTATCTTTTAAAATGGTCTGGGAATAATAAGTGCTATCATACTCGAGTATTGATTCTGGATGGTTTAAGTTTTTGGAAATTGGGAACGCTATTTTATCAATGTCTTTGTTGTTTATGTTGTAATTAAGAGAAATCCTTGTTTGACCCTTGATAAAACCGCTCCACATAATAAAAACAACAAATAGGTTAATATGTATGATCCTCACCATTTCTGGGGTATTGATGTAATATTTTCTGCGCAACATTTTGATATTTTACTTTATGTTCGTTAGGACTATCTTTCGCAACATTACCTAATATATTTCTATTTATTGCTTTTGCATTGATTGAATGTATTGAGGATTCGAAAATAATTATAATAAGTTGCGTCAGATTGCGAATCCGCCGCAACCAAGAGCAAACATGGACACCCGTCTCGACAGATTTAATTAGTATTAACTACCATATAGTTTAAAACCTTTTATCCTTTTTCTCTTAAGACCAATTTTTCTGTATTGTTTTGTTTTTAGTGATTTTGTATTGTTTATCTGTATAAAAAGGATATACTCTTCATGGTTTTGAGTGCTAAAATCATACCATACTGTTTGGACAACTTCTGTCGAATCGGATTCTGGAATTTCAGAGGTAAGTATTGCGGCATTCTTGGGGGTGGTTATTATTAAAGTATCTTTATTTGTCATATATACTACCCCCTTTATATTGAATGCTATTACTATCTCATTATTGTTATCATAATATGTATCACCTCCTATATGCTCATAATTATTTCGTGATTTCATTGTGCAAAACTGTGGCACAGAATCCCAAATCCTAAATAATTTACCATATCCAATATTATGCAAACTAGTGTCATATGCGAAATGCTCTTCTTGAGAGTAATCTGCCCAAACAGCATATTTCCCCTCTGATGAGAATAATCTGACTGAATCTAATGAATAAAATGGCTCATCCGTAATCAAATCCGAAGGATGTGAGTTGAAGTAAAACAGGACGATTCCTTCAACACATTTCCCTTGGGCTTGAATCAGAACACAATAAAAAAAACAAAATACGAAAAGAATATTTTTAATTTTCATAACATTATTCTAATAATACCGGTTCTGCTCTACTGTTTCTACTCGTTGAATAATGATTGTTCTCAGGAATCAATACTTTCCCCTTCTGAATTCCATTCTTGTTTATGAATTGAATACAGGGTTCAAGCATTTCTGTTATTTCATCAAGTGTTAGCATTCTTTCATACGAATAGGAAGACAATTTACCTGACGAGGCTTCTTTTGTATCAGCAATCCCCAAGCCGTGCAATACCTCATGAGAAAAGGATCCTTTAAAGTCTTTATTCTCTTCGTCAAACCTGGGAGAATTTCCCATAGTTATTACGTTGTCCAAATAATTTGAATTATTATTCCCCATATCAAATTTGAGAGACATGGAGCCTTTCTCTGCTGAGAAATTTTCCAAATCATCTACATTATTGAAAGTGAAATTGAAAGAAATGTTATAATCGTTTCCACAAATAGAGTAAGTGCCATTAACAGATTGATAATAATGCGCAAAGTCATTTTTAAAAGCGTCGGAGTGGTTATAATCTATTTGTTTTAGGTATTCATCCATTCCCTTTTGTGAATAGTTGACAATCACATTAACCATAAGATTTTTTCCATTAACTACACAAACACCATCATTACCATCTGGATCCACTAACTTTACTGGATTCCATGCGCAATACGCATACGGCGACAAATTCGGATACTTGTCAGCCATCGGGTCGACACTCAGGAACAGCCCCGACAGGTCGCTGTCGTAATACCTCGCTCCGAAGTATGAGAAGCCTGTCTCACGGTCCCGTTCCTTGCCGGTGAAAACGGCTGAATTTACGCAGTAATGGCTGTATTGAGAATCAGCATCTTCCAAAATCGAAGGTGCTTGTTTTTCTACAGCCCGGTTCGTGCCGTAATATGTTTCATTATCACCACGCATGTCATTATAACGCAAAGAGGTTCAAAATAGTATATGGATGGTACCAATGTAGACTCCGTGGAATCCAAGACTCCATATAAGTATTGTTAGTCTAATTCAATCGACTGAATAATACTATCCAGGCATTTTGTGATGCTGTCAGAAATAATTTCCACTCTACTTTTAAGGAGCTTGCGATAAGAGGGGTTGACATTGTCAACCATTGGATTGACTATTAAATGCACATTGACAAAAACTGGAGAGGTGGAGTACACCTCACAATAATCGGAATAGAATCCTCCTAACAATTGTTTTGTGCAGCCAAGACGCACCCATGAGCAGTCGGGATGAACTCCTATTTCAGATGAATCCGCAGCCTTGTCTATATGAATGCTTATAGTGTCAACATTATTACCAATGTACATTTTGTGCACGAGTATTTCTACGGTGTCACTGGTGGAATACACATAAAACCTATAATAGTCCTTTTCAACAATGCATGTTGTCACACAGTTGATGGTGTCCCTGCTCATGTAATCATCTTGGTATCTGTCGCCCAGCCCTTTGTAATTTTTTTGTGACCAATTGGTTGTGATGACGGGATTGGGTTCTATTCTATGGGGGTTGCGTGCACCATGAATACACATGCAGGATGTCACGGCTAAAAATGCTAATACAATTAGAATGGTTTTTGTTTTCATGCATTGATTTTTAAAAGCGCACAATAGTTCTTTTGACTACTTCCATTCAGGGTAACCGATACTCATTCTAAACTTATTGTTTGGAAAAATTTCAAGATTCGGATAGAGTATTTTTACCTTTTCCCCTCCAAAAGTATTATAAAACCCAAAGTGAAATTCAAATGCAAGTAATTCTGGAGGCGAACAGAAGATATGCCCCATTAATGTTGGATTTAGTTTGTCATCAATAAAATGTTTTGTTCCGGGCGCTCTTGCGGAAAAAATCCAAGCCAATGCTTCTGAATAGCATGTGGCATACTGATAATGGCCATTCTCTTTATACTTCCAAGCATGATACGTTTCTTCGAAAAGTATTTTGAATTCGCTCATTCCAATATATGGATTTTTTGTATCAGGTGTTTCTCCTTTGGTAAATAATATTTGAGATGTGTTTTCATCCAATGATTTCGGATTAAAAAGTCCATCAATGCCATACTTTTCACTGCCTTCCCAAATTTGAAAGACATATTTATGTGCATCTCTATCCAAATCATAATATTTCTCTGCAAAATCTACGGAGTAATTTTTATTGTTTGGATCTAATAGTTGTTGTATATATTCTTTCGTCTCAATATTGGCATATTTGCATGTGTCACCATTCGGATCCACCAGTTTCACTGGATTCCATGCGCAATACGCATACGGCGAAATGTTCGGATACATGTCCGCCATCGGATCCACGCTCAAGAACAGCCCAGACAAATCGCTGTCGTAGTACCTTGCGCCGAAGTATGAGAAGCCGGTTTCCTCGTCCTTCTCCTTGCCGGTGAAGGCAGATATGTTTTTATAATTACATTGATATTGATTATCAATATTTTGAAAACTCCAAAAATAAGCGTTCTCGGTTTTTCCAAAAGATAAATTTTGATGGAATAATATGTATCCAAGCACTTGCAAAAAGCTGAATTTGTTGATATAACGTTAATTGGGCTATTTTATTGCGTTGTATTGTCTTTGAAGTGTTCTTTCAGATTTGGAAATTCAAAAATTTTAGTG